>Ga0209979_1000944_pt1 | contig 34677 bp, 34 predicted proteins | sample AnhtaG_FD_183114 | JGI IMG/M metagenome (GOLD analysis project Ga0209979, IMG submission 183114) | Deep subsurface microbial communities from Anholt, Denmark to uncover new lineages of life (NeLLi) - Anholt_01485 metaG (SPAdes) (version 2) | ecosystem: Environmental > Aquatic > Marine > Oceanic... | reverse complement strand
GCCGGAATATGGCTGAGCTGATGCGTGAGGTTCGTCGCTACCTTGCCAGACGAAACCGGGCAGTAGCAGCAAAACGGAGGCAAAGAGCTGCCTAAGAATGGCACTGTTTTTATGAAATGTCATTTAGGTCAAGTTGGGACTGAGTTTCCTGAGATACCTGGTGGTGGAGGAGTGAAAGTTCTATTTACGACAGCATTGGCGTACTATGTTGGGCGACTGCTGTCGGTTATTGGTGGTGTGCTTCAGCCCGTTATGTATTTTCTTTGGGGAGGGAAGCCGTCCAGACGCATTTTTATTAAGGAAACATCACATATTCATCCGGTCGCTCGTGACAGCGTTCGCAAGCGTTTGGCAAAAGAATGTGGCCTGCCTGAGAATTTACCAGAGGCTCGGCGAGAACGTGCAATGTACCTGGATGCTGTTTTCGGGCATGCGCAATCTATTTGCAATAAGCAGAATTTGGGAAGGGTCGCTGATTTCAATGCATCAAATATGCGTTCCATCGGTCATTGTGTATGGCTTTAGTTTTGGTGGGAGTGATTTCCTTACTGTGGACTGCAAGAGTTTGTACGCCTGAAGTTAATACACACTCTGCACGGTGGTTGATTGTCGCGTATTTTGTAGCTGCTGTGATTTCATTTTTTGCAACTCGTCAGCATGGATATTACTTTGTAAGAGAAGTTTTAAGAATGTACCAGTTGCAAGAAGGTGGAAATTAGTCCTTCAAGTTTATCTGCTGCGGGTGCGGTGATGATGAATACGGAAAGGGCTAAGTTATGAGTATGTACTTTTTATGGTGAACTCCAGCTTTCTGCAGCCGGTGATCTTTCTGTGGATTTTTATGTAGATAGTTGTGGACTCATCATGATATGCCCACTAAGAAGGTGTAACTTGTAAAAATGCTACTCCTCGCCCTTTGCTCCTGTTGACCTCGTGGCTTGGACTCGTCTACCCTTGCAAGCGTCCATACGACTTATTGTTGTTTTTAAATAGCATAGCTTTCCCCATGGCGAAGTGCTTGTCAGCCATTCAAATCGTGTAGGACCATTTTCCGCCACTGTCCTATTACTGTCCTATTTTTGGAGTTACGAATCGTGTGGAAATCGTATGCGAACAGTAACGTATCATATCACTTAATTCATTATAGAAAAAAGGCTTGTGCTGTAAACCCTTGTTTTCTAAAATGTAACAAAGAGAGCGGGTTCGAATCCCACCCTCTCCGTTCTTAATCTGCAAGAACCTCCCCTGAACTGCTCTACAGACGAGGCCGGCCAAGAGCGATTCTTCCTATTCCCTCCTGGTTCCGTGATGTATCGTAAGTGTGTAACTGAATTGCTTTTTCGAACGAGGCTCAAGCATCAGCACGAACTTGACCGTATCGAGGTCTACTTCCTCGAATTGGCCGAAATCGCCGCTCTTTTGAAGGTCCCAGTACTGTGTATTGAAATTACGTTTTATCTCGACCTTGACAGGCATAGCGCGGGTGTTTTTGACCTCGATTTTGAAGGTCAGGATCTCGTCCCAGCCGGCGATGTTGAGCTTGCGGTCGAACTTGTAGTTTTCGGTTTTGTAGTCCATCAGCGTCGGCCTGACCACCACATCGGCCACGGGGCCGAGATTCAGCTCGACATCTTCATCGACGGGAATGTACTTGAAAGAAGACTGGCCCACATAAGCTAAGTGCTGGTTCCGGTCAATGGTCTTGTAAACCTTTAGCGTTCCGCCGGGGATGGGCGTCTCGCCGAGCTTGTGTTCTTTGTCGTTTTTCAAGCTCAGGAAACGGACAACCGATTTGCCATGCTCTTGTTCTTCATATTTGTACAAATTCACGACGGGCACGGGGTTTTTGTCAAAACTAAGCAGGCGTTTTGACCAGCCGGTGGGAATGGTCTCGGTTCCCTCAATGGTATAAAGGAAATACTCGCTCAGGCCTTCTTTCCTAATCTCCTTGGGTTTCGATTCAGCCAGCACCCTCTTGGCTTTAATGTCACTCCAATCCTTTGCATAGGCCAGATCCGTGGGTTGCTCCACGGCTGGCTCCCCCGGCCTGCGATAGGGATATTTTCGCCGGGCAAGTTCGGCTATCTGGTCGAGGATGTGAACTTTGCCTACGATGAGTCGCGTTTGGGCGTTTTCATAGTCTTCTCCGCTGCGGTTGGTCACTCGCACATAAGCCTGCAGGCGCATTGTCTGTTCATCTTCGGTGAGGGTTCCCATATAAAAGGCCCGCCAGGACAGTCCGCTGGTCAGATAGGAGATTTCCACCGGGACCTGGCCGCGGACTTCGCTTTTGATGTTCCACAGACCTAAGTTCCTTACTCTGGGCGGATAGCTCAGCTCGGCAACGTCTATCTTGTCGGCGTAAGCCTTGGGGAACATCTCTAGGCTGGTGGGGTCAATCAGGGTATCAACCCAGGAAAACTGCAGGCTGTTCTTTCCTTTGTCGAGTGTCAGTGCCCTGCCCTCGCGCACTAAGGTCAAATCCGCCGAGTTGTAGATGGTAAGCTGGACGTCATCCCGCGCCGGCAGCGTGGTCAAATCGACCTTGGCCTGGGTGAGGCCGGCGAGCGTGAAGATTATCAAAAGTATCAATTTGCGTTTCATTTTATGGCCCTCTTTTCTCGAGGCTGGCCGGGATTAATCTTTTTTGAAATCATCTATTCTGGTTCCGTGATGGGTTGTCAACACGTAGTTAAACTGCCTTTTCGACCGCGGCTCCAAAAGGAGGGTGAACTTAACGGTCTTGAAGTCAACGTTTTCAAACTGGCCGAAGTCGCCGCTCTTTTTAAGCTGCCAATACTGGGTGTCGAAGTCGCGCTCGATCTCGATCTTGGCGGGCATGGCACGCGTGTTTTTGACCTCGATCTTGAACGTGCGAACCTCGTCCCAGCCGGCTATGTTCTGGCCGCTGTCGAACTTGTAGTTATCGGTTTTGTAGTCCATCAGTATGGGCTTGACCACCACATCCTCGACCGCTCCCAGGTCCAGCTCCACGTCCTCGTCGACGGGAATGTACTTGAAGGATGACTGGCCCACATAAGCAAGGTGGTCGGCCCGGTCAACGGTCTTGTAGGCCCGGAGCATTCCGCCGGGGATGGGGGTATCGCCCAGCTTGTGTCTTTTGTCGTTCTTGAAGCTCAGGAACCGGCGGACGGAGCCGCCGTAACGCTGTTCGTCGTATTTGTAGAGGTTTATGACCGGAACTGCCTCTGTTTCGAAGCTGAGCAGGCGTTTGGCCCAGCCGGTGGGGATGGTCTCTTTGCCTTCGATGGTATAAAGGAAATACTCGCTTAAACCTTCCTTCTTGATTTCCCTCAACTTGGCCCGCAGTGCTCTTGAGGCGCGGCGCCCAAGTCTTATGTCTCTGCCCGGTTTGGCCTTGTCTTCTTCCACGCGCATTACTTCCCCCGGCCTTTCGTAGGGATATTCTCTGCGGGCCAGGTCTGCTATCTGGTCCAGGATGTGGACTTTACCCACAATCAGCCGGGTTTCGGCGTCCTCATAGTCTTCGCCGCTGTTGTTGCTTACCCGCACATAGGCCTTAAGGTCCATCTTCTGTTCGTCTTCGGCGAGCGTACCCATATAGAAGGCCCGCCAGGACAGGCCGCTGGTCAGATAAGAAATCTCCATGGGGACCTCGCCCTTTACGCCGCTTTCAATGTTCCACAGGCCCAGGTTCCTTACCCTCGGCGGATAGGACAGATCAGCAATGTTAATCTTGTCGACATTGGCCTTGGGCAGCATCTCGAGGCTGGTCGGGTCGATAAGGGTATTGGCCCAGGAGAACTGGAGGTTGTTCTGGCCGGTGTTGAGGGTGAGCTTTCTGCTTTCGCGCACCAGGGTCATATCAGCAGAGTTGTAGATGGTAAGCTGCACAGCATCCCGTGACGGCAGCGGCGTCAAGTCGATCTTGGCCTGGACAACACAAGTTGCTGCAAGGATTATCGCTATTATTAGTTTGGCTTTCATTTTGGTGCTCCTTTAGTCTGAGAGAAAGTCGTTTGTCATCCGAATTCTTACGGCCTGATATTGTTTCGGCGGTAGCGCATAGTTATCTCTCTGGTGGCCGGGCCTTCCTCGCTGCGTTTGTCCAGCTTTATCTCAAACTCAATGATGTTGGCGTTCTTCCTGAGGTAGTGGGTATCGAAGTTACATTCTTCTCTGCTCGCCGTGGACTCTTTCAGTGACTTTTTGTCCAGGGTGCACTTCTTCATATCCCATTCGCCGGGAATGTGCTCAATCAAGGTCAGCACCGCGGGGGAGTCTTTGAAGTTCTCAATCTTGACGTACATCTCCTCGTCCATATCGTGCAGAACGATCCTTTCCCGCTCGTTGTATCTCGGCTTGTTGTATTTCTGGTTGACCATTTTCTCTTCCTTCTTGAGCTGGGTGACGACGATGTCGCGGCTGTCCCCGACGTAGAGCTCCATCTTTTCGCCGACGGGCACCCGAGACGTCACGTCCTCGCCTAAGAAAATGGTGGTCTTGTGGCCGTCATCCTGGAAGATTCGCGCCTTGCCACCCCACAGGGCGAACTTGCCCAGCTTGCTTTGGCCACTATTTTTGATGCGATAGCTGACGGGGATTCCGACATTTTCCGCCTCCTTTTCCGGCTCCCAGGGCAGCTTGGCGGCGTCGAAGGTCCAGACCTTCTCTATGGGCACCTTGTCCACCTTTAGAAACAGCATCTGCTTGGTCTCCTCGTGCTTGATGCCCTGCTCGAAGGCCTCGCCGTAATCGAGCTTGACCAGGGCCCGCTCAAAGTCCTCCCCGGAAAAATTTCGCAGCACCAGGAAGCTGGACAAGTTGACTGCCGTTTCGGCTTTGTCGGCGATGGCCTTGTACGTAATCAGCCGGTCGATATTGTACAGCAGATAGCTGATTCGCACCTTCTCGACATAGTCACTATCGCAGGCGATTTGCCAGACCAGAGCGGCCTCCTTCGGCGGATAGCTGACATTTAGCAGCTTTATCTTATCCGGATGGTCGAGAATCTTCAGCCGGATGGAGTCGGCGTCGATATTAACCCCCTTCCAGGAAAAGTCCACCTTGTTAGGGCCTTTCTGAAGGGTCAGGAGGCGCTCTTCCTCAATCAACGTCGCCTGCGGGTTGTCCAGCCGAATCACAGTATCGGCCCGCTCCGGAAGCGCCACCAACTTGATCCTGGCCTGACAGATTCCGCTGCCGACGAGCAGCAGCACAATTGCCATCATTTTGTTTGTTTTGTTGTTCATAATTCAATCTCCTTAAAATTAGCTTCTATTCTCTATTCCGTAACGGCCTCTTGCCGTTTGCCGTGATAAGTTGTCACCGTATAGTAAAAAGTGCGTCTGGTTCGCGGTTTAACTGCCAGCTCGAAACGAGCGTGAGTTGCATCATGCTCTTCGTACTGCGTATCCGTCTGCAACGTCCAGTACGAAGTGCCGAAGCCACGGGTGATTTCAACCTCGACCTCAAGTTCGCGGGTGTTGGCAACTTCTATTTTCCAGGTTCGTATTTCGTCCCAGCCATTGATATTTCTCTTACTGTCGAAGACATAATTGGCGGTCTTGAAATCCATCAGCGTCGGCTCCACGCGGACCAGTCGGGCCGGGCCAAGCTCCAGCTCGGCTTCTTCATCAACAGGGATGTACTTGATGTCGGTGCCGCCGATATAAGACAGATAGCCTTGTTCGTCGGCCTGGCTGTATATCTTGACGTCCCCGTTCGGGATTGGAGTCTGGCCAAGATTGTGTTCTTCATCGTTGACGAACGAAAGGAATCTTATTGTCTGCTGTCTCCAACGTTCTTCGTCGTATTTATATAAACTGTTGACATCGATATCTTCAGCTTGAAACGAAAGCAGCCGCTTGCCCCATTTATCGGGGATAGTCTCGGTCCCCTCAATCGTGTAAAGGAAATATTCGCTCAGGCCTTCTTTTCTGATTTCCTTGGGTCGCGGTTTGCCAAAAGCGAGATGGATGACGGTGACTCCATCCACAACTGCGTCGCCGTCCTCATCAAAACTAAATGCGCGCCCAGGGCTTGCAATGACACGAGGTGGTACGATTGGGCTGTTATACGGATACTGGCGTCTTGCCAGCTCCGCCATTTGGTCGAGGATGTGAACTTTGCCGACAATCAGGCGGGTCTGGGCGTTTTCGTAATCTTCGCCGCTGTTATTACTGACGCGGACGTAGCCCTGCAGGTCCATCTTCTGCTCGTCCGCCGAGATGGTTCCCATATAGAACGCCCGCCAGGCCAGGCCGCTGGTGAAGTAGGTTATCTCGAACGGTACCTGGCCGCTGACCTCTGAGCGAATGAGCCAGCGGCCAAGCTCCCGCAGCCTCGCTGGAAACACCAACTGCTGTATATCAATCTTGTCTTTCTGCTCCAACGGCTCCAGATTAAGCGAAGTCGGGTCAATCAGCGTATTGGCCCACATAAACTGAAGCCAGTTCCACCCCTTTTTCAGCGTCAGATTCCGCCTCTCCCGCACTAACGTCAAATCAGCGGAATTGTAAATAGTAATCTGCACCTTATCCCGCCTCGGCAGCGTCACCAATTCTATCGCACTTGCTGGCGCAAATGGGGGCTGCTCAGATATTTGCTCTTCAAAAAGCTCACTTTTCACCCCCCGCGTTGAACTATCAGCAACGACCCTGCTCGGTTTCACTTCTTGAGTAATCTCCGGCGGTTTGCTCGGCTGTTTCACAAATCTTTCATCTCGCAACTTTTCTTTGTTCAAGTAAGAAAATAACAGCAGCGAGCCCATCAACAACACTGCCGCAGCGGTACCAATCCACGCCGGTCTGCGGAACGTAACAACCCTCGTCCGCGCTGGCTTAGCCGCCTGCCCCACCACCTGAGAAATCAACTCCTCGGAAACCTCAACCTCTTCACGCAGCAAATCCAGTGCTGCGAATTTGTCCTTTAGTTTTTCCAGAGACTCCCGACATTGAGCACAGCTCTGAAGATGGCCGGCAATTCTTTCGGCCTGGGCCTCTGGGCCCAGTTCGAACCGGTATTCAATAAGCTCCCGCTCTGTAAGATGACCCTTCATTTCGCCCCTCCCGAAACGTCAGGCAACTTCTGAGCCAGCGTTTTAAGTGCCCTGTACATCTGCATTTTTACCGTACCAATAGAACAACCCATAGTTTGCGCAACCTCTCGATAGCTAAGCTCCTGATAATAAGCCAGAACGAGTGTGGCCCGTTGCTTTTCGGGCAGTAACTCAATAGCCTGGCGCACCTGTTGTTTCTGCTCAGCCCTTATCGCCTCCTGCGAAGGTTCGTGCCGGTCATCTGCTATAGCAGTAGCTCCCAACTCTTTGGCGTCGCTGTCGTCACAATCGAGTTCTTGATTCAGCGATACTACCCGCGGGCGGCTGCGTCTGCGCAAACCGTCCATAGCCACATTCGTCGCGATCTTAAACAACCAGGGCTTAAATCGATTACCTCGAAGCATATGAGCCTTTTCATGGACGTGTTTGAAGGTTTCCTGAAAAAGGTCCTCAGCCTGTTCTCTACTGCCGCTTAATTTTGTCAAATACCCCAATACGCTTTCTCCGTATCGCCGCACAAGCTCAGCGAACGCTTTTCGGTCGCCCTGACAATGGGCATCGATTAAGCTTTTGTCAGTGTTGTCCATTGAGGCTTTTGCTCCATCTACTCTTACAGACGCTTATCGTAGCCCGGCGGTTGACAAAGAACAAAAAAAAATTTTCAAAAACCACATATCATCCACCAAATCAGGATTTTTCCCCCTCACCTGAGGTGGTTGGAGTATTGATCAGTTATGGCCACACTGCCGCAGCTCAAAATCGTTACAGGCAGGTTCATGGTGAGCGCGAATGAAGCAAATGTTTGTGGACACAAGGGCTAAGAATAATGAGAGTGCTGGGACTCGAACCCAGGACCTACGGCTTAAAAGGCCGTTGCTCTGCCAAACTGAGCTACACTCCCAAGAACGGAAGTTTACACATAGTAAGACGTTTCTGCAAGCAAATAAAGCTGTTCTACCCGTCCACAAATGCAAAACGATATGATTGACACGTTCATCATCAGAAGATACCATACTCACTTTATAAGTAGTTGTGAGCGTTAGAGAATGGTCGATGTGACATTAATTACGGGTGACGGAGTTGGGCCGGAGATTGCCGAAGCTGCACGCAGATGTGTTGACGCTGCGGCAGCCGGAATCAACTGGGAAGTGGCCGAAGCCGGCGTGGAGGTAATGGACCGGCTTGGAACCCCCCTGCCGGATGCCACTATTGAATCCGTTAAGAAAAACGGCGTCGCGCTAAAAGCGCCCATCACTACGCCTGTCGGTAAGGGCTATAGAAGCATAAACGTGCATCTCCGCCAGACGCTTGACTTGTATGCTTGTCTAAGGCCCTGCAAAAGCTACAAGGGTGTGCGAAGCAGATACTCCGATATCGACCTCGTGGTTGTGCGTGAAAACACCGAAGACCTTTATGCAGGCATTGAATTTCAAAAAGGCAAAGACGACACTGCTGAGATTATCAACTGGATAAACAAACACAGCAGCCGAAAGATAACCGAAGATTCCGGCATAAGCATTAAGCCGATTTCGGTCAGGGCCACAGAGCGTATAGTACGTTTCGCATTTGATTACGCCCGCAAATTGCGACGCAAGAAGGTAACTTCCGTTCACAAAGCCAATATTATGAAATTCAGCGATGGCTTATGGCTCGATGTAAGCCGTCGGGTCGCAAAGCAATACTCTGATATCGAGTTTGAAGACCGCATCGTTGATAATATGTGTATGCAGCTGATTCAAAAGCCGGAGCTTTATGATGTGATAGTGCTGCCGAATCTCTACGGCGACATAATAAGTGACTTGTGCGCAGGGCTGGTCGGCGGACTTGGTGTGGCACCGGGTGCAAACATCGGCGAAAAAGCAGCCATCTTCGAGGCGACCCACGGCAGCGCGCCGAAATATAAGGGCCAAAACAAGGTTAATCCCACAGCCTTGATATTAAGCGGCGTAATGATGCTAAGGCACATAGGCAAAATGGCCGAGGCCGACAGGCTCGAAAATGCTGTGGCGGCGGTAATTGCTGAGGGCAAAAACGTAACCTATGATATGAAAGAAGACCGCAATGACCCAGCCGCCGTCGGAACAGGCGAAATGGCCGACGCTATTATCGAAAAAATGGTTAGTTCGTAGTTATGGGTTCATAGTTCATAGGCGAGGAAACTACGAACTATGAATTGCGAACTACGAACTACAAACTATGAACTACGAACAAAGTTATCGCAGATTGATTTCGGGTCAAAGCGGCGGCTTGACCGGGGCGCCTTTGCGTTTGGTTCTGAGCGTCGTTTCGTGGTTTTACTCAGGTGTCGTTTTGCTGCGTAATTTTTTGTACTCCAAAGGCTGGTTGAAAACATATCGTGCAAATGCGACGGTTATAAGCATAGGTAACATAACAACAGGCGGAACAGGCAAGACACCGCTCGTAATCTGGTTGTACAACCAAATAACTCAAAACTACAGTTGTGCGATACTCACCCGCGGCTACAAGACAACTAAAAACTATATTGATGAGCCGGCAGTTCTTGCCGAAAGCTGCCCGGAGGCCAGAGTAATTGTTAATCCGGACCGTGTTGCCGGCGCAGCCGAAGCTGTTGAGAAATTTGCCGCTAAGCTACTCGTTATGGACGATGGTTTTCAACACCGGCGATTGGGCAGGGACCTCGATATCGTTGCAATAGATGCAACGCGGCCTTTCGGCTACGGTAAGTTGCTGCCAGCAGGCCTGCTCAGAGAGCCTGTCACCGCCCTAAAGCGAGCCGATGTCGTTGTTATTACCAGGTGCGATCAGGTCGCTGAATCGCAATTGAGCCAAACTGAAAAGAAACTGCTGCTAATCAATCCGAATATGATAATTGCAAAGTCGATGCACGCTGCTGTCTGTGCAAAATCCACCGACAACAAGGAAATCGCCCTTGACCAGCTAAAAAATAAAAAGATATTTGCCTTCTGTGGCATAGGTAATCCAGCCGCTTTTTTGAATACAATCGAAGAACTTGGAACCAATCTCGTCGGCTCGAAAGTTTACAATGACCACCATCATTACACACAGGACGACATTACCCACATATCCGAAAAAGCCGGATATTTAAATGCCGATTTGATACTCACAACCCACAAAGACTGGACCAAAATCACCCCCCTGATGCCGATTAAAAAAGACATACTTTTTGCCTGTTTGGTGGTTGCGTTAGCATTCCTGGCCGGAGAGGAAAAACTAAAAGGCTTGATTAAACAGGCATTGGCGGGTAAAATCCTGCAGAAGTAGGAAGTAAGAAATGTACGAAAAGCTGCTGAAAACGGTAACGAATTTGGGCTCACCGAAGGTCCTGCTCGCAGGCGACTTTATGCTCGACGTCTATACCTATGGTGATGCGTTAAGGATAAGTCCCGAAGCGCCTGTGCCGGTACTGAAAATTACTAAGACCGACTACGGTTGCGGCGGAGCAGGCTCCGTTGCTGCCGACCTTGCTGCTTTGGGCGCATGTCCCTGTTGTCTGGGCGTCGTCGGAGACGACCGGAACGCTCAAATCCTTAGGAGATTGCTGACACAAGCCGCCGCTGATATTACCGGCCTGTTTACAGTAGCCGACCGCCCTACCATCAGCAAACATAGACTGATAGGCCTGGCACAGCACCGCCACCAGCAGCAACTGTTCAGAATGGACGAAGAATCAACAGAGCCGTTGTCTGACCAACAAAATGATAACATTCTACAGACTTACAAAGACAAATTGCTGCAAACTGACATTGTTTGTCTGCAGAACCACAATAAGGGTTTGCTGAATACATTCCTTTGCAAAGAAATGATAAGATTAGCAGCCCAGGCTGGCAAAAAAGTCCTTGTTGACCCTTCGCTTGGCGGCGATTATTCAAAATACGCAGGCGCTACTTTAATCACACCGAACCGCCAGGAGGCTTCACTGGTGCTTGGGTTTGAGATAGAAAGTGCTGAAACGGCAGCCAGAGCGGCACAAGAGCTTATCGAAAGGTTAAAGCTTGAGGCGGTGGTTATCACGCTCGATAAAGAAGGTGCATATCTTAAAACGGAAAAAGTCGGTGAAATCATACCCACCAGGCCTCGCAGCGTTTACGACGTCAGTGGCGCCGGCGATATGGTTTTGGCGACGCTTGCAATAGCCCTGGCCGCTGGTTGTGATTATAAAACCGCTGTGCAGCTCTCCAACATAACCGGCGGAATTGAGGTCGAAAAATTTGGTGCGGTGCCGGTTACTATTGAGGAAATTATCAATGAAATCGTCAGCCAGAATCGAGGCAAAAGCGGCAAGATACGTTCGATTGATTCTTTGGTCCGGGAGCGCGATTGGCATCTCAGACAAAACCAGACGGTCGTCTTTACAAACGGCTGTTTTGATATGGTGCACAGAGGGCATATTGAGTTTCTGAAATTCTGTAAATCACGGGGCGACATAGTGATTGTTGGATTAAACAGCGACAGTTCTGTAAAAGTCATCAAGGGGCCCGACCGTCCCATTAACAACCAGAACGACAGGGCCGCCGTTCTGGCCGCGATGGAAACGGTAGACTATATCACGGTTTTTCATGAGTCCGACCCGCTTAGCTTAATCAAGAAAATAAAGCCGGATGTGTTGGTAAAGGGCCGGGACTGGGCAGACAAGGGCGTTGTAGGTCAGGAATTTGTTGAGTCTTATGGCGGCAGGGTTGTTCTTGCGCCGCTTGTTAAAGGCAAAAGCTCAACCGTAACTATCGAAAAAATAAAATCCTCGGAAAGAAAGTCCCCATGGACGACGAGTCAAAGAAACACATCACGGAAACGATAACACTGCACAGGAAGATGATTGCCGAACTACAGGAAAGCTGCATCGACACGCTCGCTGCGGCAGCCGAGGCAATAACAAGAGCACTAAAACAAAACGGTTGCCTTTATATCTGCGGCAATGGAGGCTCGGCCGCAGACGCCCAGCACATAGCCGGCGAGCTTGTCGGCAGATTCGAACGCGAGCGAAGGGCCCTGCCCGCAGTGGCCCTGACAACCGATACATCCGTAATAACATCAATATCAAACGACTATGACTACAAAAACGTCTTTGCCAGGCAGGTCGAAGCCCTCGTTGGAGAAAGTGACATCTTGTGGGCTATTTCAACCAGTGGCGCTTCGGCAAATATTATTGCAGCCGTCGAATTAGCAAAGAAAAAGGGCGCTTGTGTACTTGCCTTTACCGGTAAGAGCAACAGCAGGCTTGAGCACATGGCCGATATCTGTTTTTGTGCAGATAGCAAATCCGCAGCGCGCAGCCAGGAGATGCATCAGCTCGCTTATCATATAATTTCCGACCTTGTGGAACAGAGCTTTTGCCGATAGTTGAATCAACAATAGAGCGGGGAAAAATGCCTGATAAAGCAATATTTTTGGACCGTGATGACACGTTAATTGAAGACCCTGGCTATATCAATCATCCCGACCAGGTAAAGCTGCTCGATGGCGCCGCCGAGGCGCTTATCGAGCTTAAGGCACTTGGTTACAAGCTGATTATCGTCTCGAATCAATCAGCAGTTGCGCAAGGAATTGTTACTGAGAAGGTTCTTGGCGAAATACATAATCAATTAAAGCAGCTGCTCGCCGAAAAGGGAGCATTTTTAGACCGGATTTATTACTGCCCCTATCACCCTGACGGTGCTGTTACAAAATACCGCAAAGAAAGCAACTTGAGAAAGCCGAATCCCGGAATGCTGCTGGCCGCCGCTGACGAGATGGGCATCGACCTTGGCCAATCCTGGCTCATTGGTAATAGTAACCGTGACATTGATGCTGGTTTGCGCGCCGGCTGCAAAACTGTATTAATAGACCACCCTTCGCACTACAAACAGCCCGAGCTCAGCAAGTCAAATCCCGATTACAAGGCTGTGAATATGAAGGAGGTGGTAAATATCGTAAAGAAATTTCACCGTTCGTCCCACGAACCAGACAATCAGGCTCAGCCGGCCCCGACGCCTCAAACCAATCCAGCCTTGCAGGCTGCTGAGCAGACACAACAGCAACAACCTGCTCGCCCCCGGACAGCTCCTGAAGAACAAAATACTCCCGGCGACAGGACCGAGCGGTTGCTTGGTGATATTCTGCGCCAGCTAAAGAGTATGCAGCGCGCCGATATGTTTGGCGAATTCTCCATAATGAGACTGATGGCCGGCGTCCTGCAGATTATTGTGCTGTTTTGTCTGCTGATAAGCGTATGGCTGCTGATGGACCCAAACAGGAACGGCAATTCGCTTTTTATTGCGCTCGGGTTCGCTATGCTTCTTCAGTTGATGTCGCTGACCTTCTACGTAATGCAGCGGCGAAAGTAGTGATGGGTGAGGCGCCAAGTGAGATGCAAGATACCAGATACAAGATTTTAGTCTGGCTTCCTTCTCCTATGGGTGACGCTGTTCTTTGCACGCCGGCTTTACGCGCCATTCGTCGGCATTTCAAATCCTCTCATATAGCGTTTTTGGCCGAACCTGTCGTTCGTGAGGTCCTGTCGCCCGGCAGCTTTAACGACGTATGGCTGGCCCAACAGGCCAATAATCCGTTTGCCATCGCAAATATGCTCAGGCGCCACAGGTTCACGCACGCAGTCCTTTTCAAGAACTCTTTTGGTTCCGCCCTGGCTGCCTTTTTGGCGAAAATACCTAACCGGATTGGTTATGCCCGCGAGGGACGCTCACTCTTGCTCACTGACAGACTCTATCCTCTGAAACTGCCCGGCGGTAAATTCAAACCCGTTCCTATGATTGACTACTACCTTGCAATTGCATCTGCGCTTGGTGCCGGCACCGCCGATAGAACCCTCGAATTATCTATAGACCCCCACGACAAGCGCAGACTGCGCGACAAATTGCCGGAAGTCCCCGCATCCGATGGGCCGGTTGTTGTTATTGTTCCTGGCGGAGCGTTTGGCCCCAGCAAGTGCTGGCCAGGCGACAGGTTCGCACAAACCGCCGACTGGCTCATTACAAACTACAATGCAACAGTCGTTGTTTCCGTCGCATCCAATCCGGCTGAAAGCCAAATTGCCAAAGAAATTTGTGATTCCAGCAGGCATAAACTCATCAACCTCGCAGATAGGCCCATAAGTCTCGGCGAATTGAAAGCCCTTCTTTCGAGGGCCGATCTGGTGATATGTAACGATACGGGTCCACGGCACATAGCCATAGCCCTGCGCCGCAAACTTATCAGCCTGTTCGGGCCAAACGACCCGGCCTGGACGGACACTGGGTGCGAAAATGAAATTCAACTGCTCGGCGATGTCCCCTGCGCTCCTTGCAGTAAACCAGTATGCAAAAAGAGCGAACATTTGTGTATGCAGGCAATTACTATAGAGATGGTTTGCAACGCTGCAAAAAGATTACTCGAAAATAATCACGCGCACCCAACCTGCACGGCCAGGCAGGAATTTATGGAAATTTCGAAATCGTTTTTTGTCGACCCCGACTACAAAACTGCACTCGGTGAGTCAGGCTTAACCAGCATCTATGCTGTTTTTTCTTTCAATACAGGCAGGAACCTGACCAAAAACAATCTTGCCCCGTATCGCAGCCGGCTTCAGTTTCAGATAAGCTCGCCACCGGCCACTTTGTTTTTGAAGCGATATGACAGGCCACCCCTCTCAGCTCAACTGAAGAACTGGCTCCGTGCTCGCAGACGGGCAAGCTGTAGCTTTTTCGATATGGACTCGGCAAACAAATTATCCCAAACAGGCATAAGCACTCCCAAAACTATTTCGTACGGTGAGCAATGGGGCTTATTCTTCGAGAAAAGAAGTTTTATAATCACTGAAAAAATCCCTGATGCCGAATCCTTGGAGCGAAAATTACCTGCTTTTTTCAACGGCCCGGCCACAGCCCAAAGTCTCAGACTGCGAAGGGGTTTTATTGCTCAATTGGCCGCCTTTGTGAAAAAGTTTCACGAGACAAATTATCGTCATAGAGACCTTTACCTTTCGCATATATTCTACGGTGAAACCGGTGAGTTTTACCTCATAGACCTGGCGAGGGCTTTTAAGCCAGCTCTATTTGCCGAGCGATTTCGGAGAAAGGATATAGCGCAGCTATATTATTCGGCCCCGCCAGGGTATTTTTCAAAAACCGACCGCTTGCGTTTTTATCTTGCTTATACCGGTCGAGATAACCTGACCAGCAAAGACAAAGTATTTATCCGCAGAGTAATGAATAAGGCCAAACGCATGGCAAGGCACGACATAAAGCACGATAGGGCTGTCCCCTTTACAAAATGAGAGTTGCAATCATAATTGAGAGAGCGAATATCGCACTGGGAGGTGCCGAACGCTCCGTCTTTGAGTTAAGGCTCGCGCTGTCAGCACTTGACATTGACGTCCATATACTGGCAGCAAAAAGTCAAACAAAGGCCAAAAACATTCATGTTCTATGTGGGAACAGTCTCGGCAAACGTACCGCTTACGGCCCCTTCGCCGAGGCATTAAAAAGGCATTTATCAAGAAACTACTATAACGTAATCCACAGCGTTTTACCTTTTAATTTCGCCGACGTTTATCAGCCACGCGGCGGCGCCTTCGCCGAGTCCATCTTGCGTAATGCCGCCAGTTACCAGAACAAACTTCAAGAGACCTACAAGAAAATGACGGCTTTCGCGAACCTTCGCCGAACGGGACTTCTACTGTCTGAGAGAAGGCTTTGCAAGAATCCGAACGGACCAATAGTCGCCGCACTCTCACAGTATGTTGCACAGCAGTTCAAACGACACTATGGCCTTGACCAGGCGCGGATGACCGTTATACCTAACGGCATAAAAATAAACAAACAGACCGACGCTGCCAAGGCTGCCAGACTTCGGGCCCAGATACTGGCTCAATTGGATATCGAAGAAGCGGACAGACCCGTCTTTTTCTTATTCGTTGCCAACAATTTCAGACTAAAGGGACTGGCTGTCCTGATTAAAGCGATGCAATCCGCCCGGGGCGGTGACACGAACCGACAGAGCTATTTAGTAGTGGCCGGCAACGGCAAAATCCACAAATACCGGCGACTCGCAAAAAAGCTCAACGTACATAAGAAAATCATTTTCCTCGGTCCCATCCGAAACATTCAAAACGCCCTGTCAATAACCGATGTTGCCGTCCTGCCGACCTTCTATGACCCCTCCAGCAGATTCATTCTCGAAGCCATAGCCGCCAACAAACCGGTGATAACCACCAGATTTAATGGTGCAACCGATTTATTCGTCGATGGTCGTCACGGAAAAGTAATCGACAGCCCCGAAGATGTCGGCGCCCTGGCCGAAGCGATCGGCTATTTCACAAATGCAGATAACATACAAAAAGCATCGCGGGCCATCGCTGAAGACAACTTAAAAGAAAAAATTTCCATTTCCAGAGCCGCCGAACAGTTGAAATCTCTTTACGAACGAATACTCGAAAAACGGAGACCACTATGCGAACGGATTTCTTGATTCTGGTTATCGGCGCCTACTTGCTGGGCTCGGTCCCATTTGGGCTGATTATCGCCAAAGCCCACGGCAAAAACCTTCGCCAAATCGGTTCCGGCAACATTGGCGCAACCAACGTCTCTCGCGCTCTTGGCAAAAAATGGGCTTATTTTTGCTTTTTCCTCGATGTGCTTAAGGGCCTGGTGCCAACCGCCGCTGCTGTTTGGCTCACATCTTCGCCGCCGAGTATTGCAGAGCTTTTCCTTGCGCTCGGCGTCGGATGCGCCGCGATACTCGGCCATATCTTCCCCATCTACATAAAATTCAAAGGCGGCAAAGGCGTCGCAACGAGTTTCGGGGTAGCGCTGGGCCTTTGGCCTTATTATACAATCTGCTCACTGATTAGCTTTGCAATATGGACGGTCGTGGTTCTGATATGGCGGTATGTCTCGCTCGCTTCGATTGCTGCTTCCATTACTTTTCCCGTCGCGTTGATTTTGGCGATAACGCTAATACCCGCCTGGAATTTCGCTAACCTATGGCCCCTCCTCATCGCCGCAACCGCGATACCGATAATGGTGATTGTCCGTCACAGGCCAAACATAAAAAGGCTAATCGAAGGAACAGAAAGCAAAATCTTCAGTAAATAACCCGCAACTACTGCGCACGTGCAGTTTGTTCTACACATATTCCCAGTCTTTAAGCCACTGATAGTTCGCCGGCAAGTTCGCCCACGTCTCATCCATCGCCTGCTCAAGCTCCTTGGCCTCGGTCACATCAAGCTGGCGGCGCTCCATCACCGCCTTGGCTACGTTATCGACCTGATGTGGGCTGATAAGGCCAGGGATAGGTACGACGTACGGATTGCAGAGTATATAGCGAATTGCCAGCCGCGCCCGCTTGTCGTCCTCTTGTGCGTGGGGGTCACCAGGCGCGCTGCTGCCCTTGAATAAAGAGTTGCTCGCGAAAGGTTTGATGCCGAACGCACCGACGTCGCACTTCTTTAGAGCGTCAAAGACACTGTCTTTCGGCAGCCTTTTGCTCCTGGCCGTATAAGGAAACACCGCGACCTCAATCTGCGGGAAATATTCAATCATGAACTTGGTCCACCGCCGGTCGTGCGTTGAGAAGCCGATGAATCGCGCCTTACCTTGCTTCTTGGCTTTTTCCAGAGCCCCGGCAATCTCGTAGGCTGTATTGAACGTATGTCTTCCGCCCGGCTCCAGACAGGTAATCCGCCACAAGTCCGTGTACTCAAGCTTGGTTTCTCTCAAAAGCTCGTCAAGACCTTCCATAAGTTTCTTGGCCGTGCGCCAGTCCTTGTTACGCGGCCCCTTACTGCCGTGGCACATCGCCAGGTAGAATTTGTCGCGCCGGCCTTTTAACGCCTTAGCGTAGACTTTGACCTCGGAGTTCCAGCACGCGTCCACATAATTAATACCCACCTCGATGCATCGGCTGAGCACATCGTACCGGTTTTGAGCAAAGTCCTGTTTCATAACATCGACCCGCTTCCAGTGCCCGCCTATGCAAACCGCCGAGACCATAAGGTCCGTCTTGCCTAATCGGCGGTACTCCATATCCGGGTTGTAATTCAGAATCTTCGATGTATCAACCCCCCTGCCACTCTTTCTCGAAGCCGCTCCTTTCCCGCCCAACGCACCGACGACCGTCCCGGCAGCCATCAGAGAAGTATTCTGGATAAAAGCCCTCCTCGAAAGTTTACCATCTTTCATATATGCTCCTTTTCAATCAGGTGTGCTCTCGAAATTGCCCTTTATAACTCGGCCCAGCATAAATCCGCACACAAACCTCCTCCCGTTGTCACCACGGGCTGCGCTACTAACCACCTCGCGATTTTCTACACGTACTCCCAATCTTTCAGCCACTGGTAATTCGCCGGCAGCTTGGCCCACGCCCGGTCCATCGCCCTCTCAAGTTCTCTGGCTTCAGCCAGGTCGAGCTCACGGCGTTCCTTCACGGCTTTGGCCATATTGTCCACCTGATGGGTATTAATCATTCCCGGGATCGGTGCCGTCACGGCCGGGTTACACAGAATGTACCGTATCGCCATACGCGCCAGCCGGTCGTCTTCTTCCTGATGAGGATTGCCCAGCGAGCTATCGCCCTTGAACAGCGAATTGCTGGCAAACGGTTTAATACCAAACATGCCCACATCGTGCTTCTTTATCGCATCGAAGATGCTGTCCGTCGGTAACACCTTACTCTTGGCAGTATACGGCGTGACGACAACTTGAAGCACATCCGGATAAGTCTCAATCATCCATTTGATGTGCGGCCGATCGTGCGACGAAAGACCCGTGAAGCGCACCTTGCCCTGCTCCCGCGCCTTCGCCAAAGCCTGCATCATCTCGCTCACTTCGGCCTCAGTGTGTTTGCTGCTGCTGTCGATCATGGTAATCCGCCACAAGTCCACGTAGTCCAGCTTGCACAACTGCATCCCCTTATCGAGGGTTTTCAGCAAACTGTCGGCCTTGCGGAACTGCTTGTTCCGCACCTCTTCCTGATACCACGAGAAGCCTAAGTACATACTCTCGCGACGTCTCCTTAGCGCCTCACTGTACGCGTGCACCTCCTGCCACGTGCACGCATCGATATAGTTTATGCCGTGTTTGATACATTGGCTGACCACATCTCGGCGGTTCTTCCGGAACCCCTCGCTGTTCAGGTCCGCGTTAAGCCATCTCTTGCTGCCTCGAAAGACCCCCGGCACCATCTTGTCGACACGCTTCCAGTGCCCGCCGAAGCAGACCGCCGATACCCAAAGCCCCGTCTTACCTAATCGTCGGTACTCCATCTCGGGGTTGTAGCTGCGCGTTTTCCTTATGGCAGTCTCGTTACTTGCTTCCGCCCTTTGGCTCCCTGCGGCCCCCAGGCCCACAGCCAGACCCGCTGCAGTTACAGCGCTATCCCGCATAAATTCTCGACGTGAAAGCTTATCGTCTTCCATAAGTTATCTCCTTCTCAATTGGACTCACTACGCCGCAATTCAATACCTGACTTATAACCGTATCAGGGGAAAATGTCAAGTTCTTTTGCCAAATTAGCCCGCCTTCGGCGATTATGGCCTTATGCCGCCGATGCGGCAATTATGCAAAGGAACCTCAAGATAGAATCTCCCGTATTCCTGAACTGGTGCTCTTTGCTGCCAGGCACAAATATCACATCTTCGCTGTCGAATTTATATTCTTTCCCTTCAAACACAAAAATGCCTTCTCCTTCGACCACAAATACTTCGTGTTCATGAGCGTGAGTGTGCAAAGGGGTATGACCACCGGGTTTTAACTCAAACATGCGCATTGCGATTTTATCCGCCCCGTCATCTTTGCAAATCAGCCATCTTATCTCGACATCCTTTGCACCCTCCACCTCCACTGAGCTCTTGAGAACATTGCTGCTCTTTTCTACCTTCATAGTTTTTCCTTTTACCAATACTATGCTATTCAGATAGTTTCAACCGAGTTTTTTCGCAAGGATTTCAGAAACCACCTTCGGATTTGCCTGCCCTTTGGTCTTCTGCATAACCTGGCCCAATAAAAAGCCCCGAGCTTTCTTGCTTTTTTTGCCGCCGCTCTTTACTTCTTCGACCGCCTTGACGTTTTCTGCCAGTACCTCATCGACTATTACCTCCAGTTCCCCCGCATCACTTTTTTGAATCAGATTAAGTTCTTCGGCTAAGACCTGCGCATTTTTCCCGCTCTTTACCATTTCCTCAAATACGGCCACTGAAGCTGTAGCGCTGATGTCACCGGCTTCCACCATTTTGGCTAACTGTGCCAGACTATCTGGCTCAATACCCAGTCCCGCTACACTGCAGCCTCTTTCGTTCGCCATTTTCAGCCCTGTCTGCGTAAGCAGATTGCAGACTCGTTTGGCCTGGCCGCCGGCTGCAACCACCTCGTCAAAAAAGTCCGCCGTCGCGCGCTCCGCCGTCAAAACGCCCGCATCGTAATCACTCAATTTGTAGTCGCTGACATAGCGCATCTGTCTCTTGGTCGGCAGCTCACACAAACACGCCCGAATGTCCGCCACCCACTGGTCACTGAACTCCACCGGCACCAGGTCGGGCTCGGGAAAATATCTGTAATCGTGCGCTTCTTCCTTTTCTCTTTGTAGGACGGTTACCTCTCTGTCTCCATCCCAGCCGCGCGTGGACTTATTACCCATTTCCATCACCTCCCCCGTCTCCAGAAACTCGCCAAGCTGTCTTTGAACCTCGTAATCAATACTTCTTTCCAGTGCGCGGAAGCTGTTTAGATTCTTAATTTCGACTATTGGCGTCTTGTATTCCGTGCCGTCCTTAGTGACAGCCAAATTCACATTGGGCTCGAACCGCATATGACCTTTCTGCATGTCGCCTTCGGAAACACCCAGATACCTCACGATCCGCTGCAGTTCCACCGCCAGCGCCCGCACCTCAGCGGCGCTGTTCATATCCGGCTCAGTGACAATCTCTAACAGCGGTGTGCCCGCCCTGTTCAAATCAACCTGCGAAAAGTTTCCCCCCGTGTGCATATTCTTGCCGGCGTCTTCTTCAAGGTGCGCCCTTATTATTCTAATCTTTTTCGTCTGGCCTGAGTCCAGCGGTATCTCAATAAACCCGTTGGAACTGAACGGCAAATCATATTGGCTTATCTGATAATTCTTCGGCATATCAGGATAGTAATAGTTCTTTCGGTCCCACTTGGTAAATTCAGCAATCTCGCAATTCAGCGCCAGACCCACCAGAACTGCGTACTCCAGCGCTTCCTTGTTCATCACAGGCAGACTGCCCGGCAAACCCAGACACACCGGACAAACCCTGCTGTTACCAGCCGCCCCATACTCCAGCCCACAACCACAGAACATCTTACTCTTCGTCGCCAGGTGCACGTGAATTTCCAGGCCGACCATAACCTTATATTGCAATTCACCCATCTTCTTAACTCACTCAATAAGCGCAGGCCTTCTCTTGTGCCAGTCCGTTTGAGCCTCGAACATTCTCCCTATCCGCAGCAGCCTGTCCTCGCTGAACGTCGGCCCAAGTATCTGCAGACCAATCGGCAGCCCTTCTTCGTCAAAACCACAGGGGATGCTGACCCCTGGAATGCCGGCCAAATTAGCAGCTATAGTATAAATATCGGAAAGATACATTTGCAGCGGGTCATCAATTTTTTCACCTATCCTAAATGCGGTTGTCGGAGAAACAGGCATCATAATGCAATCACACTTATCAAACACCTTTGTAAAGTCGCCCCGTATCAAATTCCGCACCTTTAGCGCTTTCAAATAATACGCGTCATAATAGCCGCTCGAAAGCGCATAAGTTCCAAGCATTATCCGCCTCTTGACCTCTTTGCCGAATCCCTCCGCCCGCGATTTCGAATAGACCTCGATATAATCTGCAGGATTCTCCGTACGATGCCCGTAATGCACACCGTCGTACCGCGCTAGATTACTCGACGCTTCAGCGGTAGCTATCACATAATAAGCCGCAATCGCATAATCCAAATGAGGCATATCCACTTCAACAATTTCGGCCCCAAGTTTCTTATATACTTCAATAGTTTCAGAAATTGACTTCTGCACTTGCTCATCGGCACCGGCATTAAATTCCGGTACAACCGCTATCTTCAGCCCCCCTACCGGCTCCTCCAGTTTTTCGAGATAATCACATACGGGGGCTTGCTTTTCATCGACGCTGGTGCTGTCCGCCGCGTCGTGACCGGCTATAACGTTCATCATCAGTGCGCAGTCACCCACTGTCCGTGTCACCGGCCCAATCTGGTCCAGACTCGAACCGTACGCAACAAGTCCGAACCGTGACACTCTCCCGTATGTCGGCTTTAACCCGACCACCCCGCAAAAGCTCGCAGGCTGACGAACTGAGCCGCCCGTATCCGAGCCAAGCGCAGCAAAACACATCCGCCCCGCAACTGCCGCCGCAGAACCACCACTGCTGCCGCCCGGAACCCGACTCGTATCCCACGGATTAACCGTCTGCTTCAAGCCGGAATTCTCCGTACTCGACCCCATCGCAAACTCATCCATATTCGTCTTGCCAACTATTACCGCGTCCGCTGCCAGCAGCTTCTCAACTACCGTAGCATTATAAGGCGCGTGGAAATTCTCCAATATCCTTGAAGCACAGGTCGTAGCCCCGAAAGTCGTGCACATATTGTCCTTTACCGCAACAGGGACTCCCGCCAACTGCCCTACCGGCTCACCCGCCGCAACTCTGTTGTCGACCTCCCCGGCCTTCGCCAGCGCCTCCTCTTTGAACGTGCTTATATAGGCACCCGCCACCGCCTCATATTTCTCAATAGCCGCAAATACCGCTTCGGTAGCTGCAACGCTTTTGACGCGTCCCCCCGCAATGCGGTCCCGCAGCTCCTTACAGCCCATCTCCAGCAATTCATTCTGCATAAATCAGAGTTCCTCGCAATTTCTCACGCACCCGAACCATCATCCAGTATCTTCGGCACTTTGAAGAATTCTCCATCCTGCTGCGGCGCATTGGCCAATGTCTTCTCCGTTCCCAGCGACTCCTTGACCCTGTCCTCACGGAAAACATTGCTGACCGGCAGACAATGAGCCAACGGCTCAACATTGGCCGTATCCAATTCGTTCATCTTTTCCACGTAGTCAAGGATTGCACTCAATTGACCGGTGAATTCTTCGACTTCCGCTTCGCTCAACTCCAAACGAGATAATTTAGCAACCTTTCGCACCAGCTCCTGGTCAATTTTTTTTCCCATTTCTTAATCCCGTCTAAACAAAAAGCGAGGCTCATCCCGCCTCGCCACAAAATCTCACTCCCGCGTAAGCGGGAAAAATAATCAATTAGTTGCGGGTTTATAATCTCGTTTCTGCGGCTTTTGGACCAGCCCCATATGAATAGCCTTGGCGGAGACCTTAATTCTGCACACCTTCCCGTCAACGACAGCCCGAACCCTTTGTATATTCGGCTTAAACTTCCTCTTGGTAATCCCGGTAACTTTCCTGCCGACACCGCCAAGATGCTTGGCCTTACCGCGACGGGCGATACTTCTGCCCGCCACCGTCCGCTTACCCGTAAAATAACACACTCTCGACATCAAACAAACTCCTAATTTCGTCACTTGTGGTTCATAGCTTCCCATCTATGAACCATCAACAATGAACAATGAACTCATAACTAAGAGCAGAATATACGATTTTGTGCCAAAATTGCAAGACCAAACCAGACTTTAATGCCGGAAAAACCGTTCTCTATCTAATCGAGTACCTTCTTTTTAAGGATGCGCTTGATATTTCATCGGTTTTTTGCGTCTCAGCCGATTAATTAGCGATAGCTTTTTTCAGATATGCTATTTATTTCGGTTTTTGTCAGCGTTCTGAATTTCCCCACGCCGAGACCCCGTGCATTGAGTTTGCCGATTCGCGTCCGCTTTAGTGATTTTACCGATAGACCCACTTTTGCCAGCATCCTGCGAATCTGGCGGTTAAGCCCCTGTCGGACAGTTATTTCAAGTAGCGATTCTTTATGGCTGCGCCTCAGTATTTTTACCGAAGCCCTGCTGGTTTTACCTTCAGCCAGCCAGATTCCCCGCTTCAACTTTTCAACCGCCTCACCAGCCATTTGGCCCTTGACCGAAGCCACATAGGTTTTAGACAACCCATACCGTGGATGCGTCAATCTGTTTGCCAGTTCGCTGTCGTTGGTAAGGATAATCAGACCTGTCGTATCAGCATCGAGTCTGCCGACACAAAAGATACGTTCGCGCACAGGCACGATATCTATCGCCTTTTTCCTGCCCTGAGGGTCATAATTCGTACAAATCACCCCTTTGGGCTTATTCAAAAGAAAATATATTTTCCGCGCTGCGTGAATTTTCTTGCCGTTTACCGTTATGACGTCTTTGTCAGCATCGACAAAGACCGGCAGCTTATCCACCAGCTTGCGGTTTACACGGACGGCTCCACTGAGTATCAACTCTTCGCATTTTCTACGTGAATCGACACCCGCCGCCGCCAAAATTTTCTGCAACCTCTGCTCACCCATTTCCCATTCGCCAAACACTATTCGCTACTTTTGCATCGACATCTGAACCGATAACGCGTAAAATTATACCGCAATAAGAAAATACCGTACAGTCAGTATCCCACGCGATACGCAATACGATATACGAAATACGATATACGATATACGAAATACGAACTATGATAACAACGATTGTTTTTGATTTAGACGACACACTTTACGACGAAATCGACTACTGCAGGAGCGGCTTTGCCGCCGTTGCCCGGCTTCTCGCGGACCAGCCCGAACAGCCAGCCGCTGACCGCATCTTCGACTGTTTATGGAGGCACTTCACAGCCGGCAACCGCACAAAGACATTTAACGCCGCTCTTGAGGAACTCGCCACGCCCTATGACGACAAGCTTATCCAGGACCTGATAAAAGTCTATCGCGAGCATATCCCGAAAATAACACTGCCGGCTGACAGCAGAGACGTTCTACACCAGCTAAGGGACAAATATACATTGGCGCTGTTGACAGATGGCTTCTTACCGGCCCAGAAATTAAAGGTTCAGGCGTTGGGACTTGAAAAATATTTCAAATGCGTAATTTACACCGAACAGCTTGGTCGAGAGTTTTGGAAACCGTCACCGGCCGGCTTTGAAAAACTAATCGAGACCTTGAACGTAAAGGCCGAAACAATGGCTTATGTCGCCGACAACCAGAAGAAAGATTTTATTGCACCAAACAAACTGGGCCTTTTGACCATCCAGATAATTCGACCTGCCCGCATACACACAGAATCGTCCCGGCAGGCCGGCGCCGCCGCACAGCATGTAATCCACAAAATCACCCGGTTACCAACTCTTTTGCAGAACCTTTGAGATTTTAGTTGCCGCCACCATCTCGCAGCCTGAACAACCGCCCCGCTGCTTAAAACGCGTCGGACGGCTGCTTTTACCGCAAACTTCCTGCACGTCCTCCTGCGACCTGAAGATAATGGCCGGCGACTGGCTTAAGACAGGTGATTATTTAACGGACCTCAATTCGGACTATACAGTCAATTTTGAGGATTTTGCGGTCTTTGCGCCTTACTGGCTTGAGGACCACCGCTGGCCGCCGTAGCCGTCGCACCATTGCGGACCCTCGCCGCGGCAGATTATCCCCGCGCTGTCAACCTCAAACGTCGTAACCGCTTAAAACACACATCCTTGAATAAACCCTTTATTTTGCCCAATTGCAGCCTTATTTTCTGCCTACAGCCATAACATCCACCCAAAACGACCCTCACATCGGTTTTTTTGTTGACTCAGAAACCCTTTCAGGCGATAATATATTATCTAAGGGGCCTTAATATTTGGTTTTTCGGTATTTCTAAGGAGTTTTGCTATGCCAGCGGCCAGAAGGAATCAAAACAATGCTCTGCTCTACACTCTGATAGCCTTTGTCGGGCTTTTTATTGTCGCAGTTGTCGTTGCCGTTGTCTTCTACATCAAATTTGAAGACCAGAGAACAACTGCGGACCAGTCACTAAGCCAGCTAAGAGAGATGACCACCACCAGGGAATGGCAGAACATAGGAAAGATAGTCGGAGCAAAAAAAACCAGAGACACGTATCTCGGCAGGATGACCGATTATCTTGACCAAATGGTATCTTCAATCATCGGAGGCCCGCTCGAAGAGACCTCAGCCGAAGTTAAAGTTGACAACGTCAATAGAGAGCTCGAAGAAACATTAAAGCTCCTCACGCAGGAGCACCCTGATATGGAAAACCTTGACCCAAATACGACCGGACTTATTCGGATAGTAAAAAAACTGAAAATGACGCTGGACCATACCACAAACGCAGTGCTTGCCTTGGAAGACCAGCTTAAACAGCTCCATAACAATTTTGATGATTTCAAAGCCCAGACTCAGCAAAAGGAAGAAGCTCTGTCGGCCGAGAACAAAAAATACAAGCAGCAGGTAACCAAAATAAAACACGACTACGATGAGCTTGAAGCTCTGATGAGACAAACCTCGGACGACCGGGCTCAAACTCTTATGGACCAGCGGGACCAGGCCAGAGCTCAGCGAGACAGAACGCAGGCGGACCTGCTGCAGACCGGTGCAAAATTGACAATCGCCGAAGAGAGGATAGCCCATCTCCAAAAACAAATTTGGGCTGTTGCGCCGCCGCCTGACAGCAACGTCCCGGCCTATAAACCCGACGGCAAAATAATGTTGGTGGATAATCAGATAGTGCATCTCAATATCGGAAGCGACGACCGTGTCTATCGAGGCCTGACCTTTGTGGTCTATAACAAGGGTATGCCCATCCCCGGCAACGGCAGGGGAAAAGCCGAAATCGAAATATACGATGTCGGAAAAAGCGTTTCAGCCGCACGAGTTACACGTTCAGAAATAAAAAGGCCCATCGTCGTGGATGATATTGTCGCAAATTTAGTTTGGGACAGTGATAAGACCAATAGATTTGTCGTCGCCGGCGAGTTTGACCTTAATGCCGATGGCCGAATTGATTACGACGCCGTCGATAATATAAAAACGCTTATCGTAAAGTGGGGTGGCACCGTAGCTGATACCGTTTCCATCGACACTGACTTTCTTGTGCTTGGCAGACCACCACGCAATCCAAGAATGCCCACTGCCGAAGAATTGGACGTGGACCCAATGGCCACGGAAAAATACCAGGCTGCTCTAAAAAAGCTTGCTCACTACAATCAAGTTAAAAGACAGGCAAGGGACCTCTGGATACCTGTATTTAGCACCGAAAGATTCCTCTATTTTATCGGTTTTAAAACGCTGGCCACCAGACCCGGAGCATTTTAATCTAACGCATTAACCTGCCGGTTCGACGCCTATTGACGCAACGAAAACCTCACCCGTGTACTTGGCTGCATTGCGTGCCGACGTAAAACCTCTTTTGACCGCAACGAAAGTTACGGTATAGGTTGCGCGGATAGCTGCGCCAAGTGGCTCGCCCGTGTCACAGTCCAGCCCCGAAGGAATATCCACGCCCAGAATAGCCCGACCCTCGGCATTTATGCTTTCTATCAATTCTTTATACTCGTCGCTAAGCTGCCCGCTCAATCCCGTGCCAAAAAGCCCGTCAACCAGCATATCGGCGTCCGCTGCAAAGGCTTTAACCCGCCCTGCTGTCTCAGACTCACTTAGGTCTAACTGTTCAATCGGCTGACCCAGCCGCTCTAAGATGTCCAGGTTTATCTTTGCATCACCCTTGATTTTGCTACGGTCCCCGCATACAACAACCACAACTCCAAAGCCGTTATTTAAGAGGTGCCTTGCAATCACATACCCGTCACCCCCGTTGTTTCCAGTCCCGCAGAATATACAGACCTTCGGCTCCGCAACCTCGGCCAGTTTCTCTTTTATCAGCTCGGCACAGCTTCGCCCCGCGTTCTCCATCAACACCACACCCGGTATCCCAAGCTCATTTATCGCCCACGAATCAACCGCACGAACCTCATCACGGCTCATCACAACACACTTTTTACCTGGCGAATATTTTTTCATAATGACCTATTCTACATTCTAAAACTTGTCGCTTCAACTGTGCTCACTCGTAATTACCTATTTTAACAAGGTTACGTTTGAAATTGGCTTTGTTTGGCTTTGTATTGGGTTTGTATTGGCTTTGTTTTCAAAAAGCGTCAAATTGGGTATATTTTCATAATCCTTTGTTAAGAAAGAAGATACGTTCATTTGAGCATTTAGCAAATTGGCTTTGATTGGCTTTGAATTGGGTTTGTTTTCACCAAGTATCCAATTGGAAGTATTTTTATATTCCCTTGTTATAACAGGACTTACATTCATTTGACTTTTTCGGAAATTGGCTTTGTTTGTTAAAAAAGAGCTGATTTGTAAAGGATTCTCTACAGTTGTAGAGGTGCGATTTCGTGAAGAGTGAAGCGTGAAGCGTATCTCGATACGAAAAATACGAAATAAGAAGCACGAAATTCGAAACAATATCAAAATCTAAATGACCCAAATTCAAAACTTTGCCTTTCTTGCCAAATGCTGGTTTTTGACGTGTATCTGCTGATACGAAAACGTGCGGTTCTCCGCTATATCCGGCGCCTGCGGGCGGGTTACGTTTACCTGCTGGCAAACATTCAGGTATTTTAACAGAAATCCAAACAAAAGTCAACCAAAAAATGACCAAAAAAAGCACTTTTTTTGGCTGCTCTTTTTCCTATTGAAATTGGAACTCTATCCCCTATAATCTCCCTAAAGTGTGCGGATTTCCTTGCGTTGATGGGAATTGTGGTTTTTGGGTAGTGTGTGGTTTCCAACAAGAGAGAGAAAAGCTGATGAAATTGGCAGAGCTTAAAATTGAAAACTTTCGGTCCTTTAAGGATGAGACAATTAACTTTGACGACTACAACTGTTTGGTCGGGCCGAACGGGTCGGGAAAATCGGTTGTGCTTATGGCTTTAAATGTTTTCTTTCAAGAAAACGCGGCTACGGCTACAGATGTGCGTGTTCTGAGCGATGAAGACTTCCACCATAAGAAGATAAAGAAGCCGGTACGAATTACCGTTACTTTCGAAGACCTTAGTGAAGCTGCACAAGAAGAGTTTAAGCTTTATTATCGACAAGGGAAGCTGGTTATATTTGCTGAGGCCAAGTGGGACGAAGTTGCCCGGAGCGCGCCGGTTAAACATTTCGGGTCGAGGTCGGTGATGGAGGAGTTTTCACCGTTCTTTCAGGCGGAGAAGGAGGGAAAGAAAGTTGGGGACCTAGTCCCGATTTATGATGCTATATGGAAGAAGGTTCCCGAACTTCCGAAGATAAAAACGGGAGTGGGTATGAGGGATGCGCTGCATACATACGAAGAGAAGCATCCGGAGAGGTGCGTGTTGGTCGATGAAACAAATCAATTCTACGGGTTCACGAAAGGACAGTACCATTTGGAGAATTACATCCAGTGGGTTTATGTCCCAGCTGTGAAGGATGCTTCTACTGAGCAGGAGGAAGGGGCCAAAACGGCACTAGGTCAGTTGCTTGCCCGAACGGTACGTACTAAACTGGATTTCTCCGAGGCAATTGATGGGCTAAGAAGTGATCTCGAAGAGAAGTACGGGCTTCTTCTGAGGGATAAGAAAGAAGCTCTGGACGCACTTCAACTCTCTATTGAGAAACGGATGCAAGACTATGGTGACCCTCGGGCAGTGCTCCAACTCGACTGGCACCTTGACCCCAAAGCCTCTGTTACGGTCCGCGAGCCGCTTGCTCGGGCGAGCATTGGATATGCCGACTTCATAGGAGAGGTCGCACGGGCTGGCCACGGGATGCAAAGAGGGTTTCTGTTGGCAATTCTTCACGAGCTAGTCGGAAACGACGAAAAGGGCGGGCCCAGACTCCTTCTTGGAGTTGAGGAGCCCGAGCTTTACCAGCACCCCCCCCAGGCCCAACATCTTGCGGATGTCTTGGAGAAACTGTCTGGGCCAGAGAGTAACGCTCAGATCGTTGTTACAACGCACAGCCCATACTTTGTGACAAGCAAGGCGTTTGAAAACATCCGGATGCTCCGGAAATCTGAAAGGGAACATTGCTCGAGAATAAGTTGGACTACATACGCTAGGGTTGAAGATAGACTTAAAAAAGCCTTGGGGGAGGAGCCGAAATCACCAACAGATCTTATGGCTATTGTCAACCAGATTATGCATCCATCGCAGAAGGAACTTTTTTTCACTCCACTAGCGGTTATTGTGGAGGGGGGCGAGGATGTTGCGTATATATCGACGCACCTTTATAAGTCTAAGGAATGGAATCTATTTAGGAGTCTTGGCTGCCACCTTATCGTGGGCGGCGGGAAAAACAATCAGAGCAGGTTTATCGCAATCGCGCAAGAGCTAGAAATTCCTGTGTTTGTGGTATTCGACGGAGACGGCTGTGTAACTAACGCCGAGGATATCAAAAATAATCGTAGAGATAATGGGTGCATTTTACGACTTCTCTCCATTTCCGACGTGGATCCTTTGCCCAAAGAGACGATGTGGCGCGAAAATATTGTGATGTGGGCGACTAACATTGCGAGTTCAGTGCGGGCTGATTTTGGTGAAAACGCTTGGAACGCAGCGCAACAAAAAGTACGAGATCACTTGGAATTACAAGGTCATTTAAGTTCGAAGAACAAGGTGTTAATCGCTGGAACATTGGAAGAACTTTGGAACCAAGGCAAGAAATCTGCTTCGCTTATTAAGTTATGCGGTTGTATTCTTGCGTATGCACAGAAAATAGAAGTTTGAATGGAGATTGTTCAATGGACAGAGTCCCAGTTGTCTCGAGTAATATTCGCTCAGTCGGGTATGACCCTACTTCCTCAATTTTGGAAGTAGAATTCAATTCTGGGAGTATTTATCAGTACCTAGATGTGCCAGAGAGTGAGTATGAAGGACTCATGAATGCAGCGTCTAAAGGGAGATACCTCAATAGGAACATCAAGGGTCGTTATGAAGATATAAAGGTCAGGTGAAAAATAGAAGCTTAGCCTATCGGAAAAGTTGATTGAGTCTGCAAAAGTAGGTGGGTGGGAGTAGTTTTCACAATTGAATTTCTTGACGCGGCGTATAAGTGTTTGTATAAACAGCTAATACTTTATTTGGAAAAAAGGAAAAGATTTGGAAACGCAAGCTCATTTAGGTCAGCTTTTTGAAGATGAAGAAGTCGTAGCAAGAGTCAAACAACGCCTGCCGTACTTGTTTCAACTTGCTGAACTGGAAAGTTCTCGAGCAGGGAAGGTCGGGATGCAAGTGGGTTCAATTCGCGAAAACGTGATAGTCGCTCTGCTAATGTACAAATTTGGTGAGGAGAATGTGGAAACTGAAATTCCTATCACCGAACCAGAAGTGGATGCCAAATTGTTTGGAGAACCTGTATCAATTAAGACAATTACAGGTAGTTTCAGTGGTGTTAAAATGATATGGACGGTTGATGCTGAAAAGGCAAAAGAATTTCGTGAAAACTACTACCCTACTGTTGATACGATGTTTTTGCAATTAAACCGGAATTAGGTGATAGTACTATGGAAGTAAAATATCAAATAAAAGAATGCCCTCACTGTGGCTATGATTTGGAGAAAATTGTTTATACAAGAGTAATGTCCGAAGAGTGGTCTTGGAATGGAGATAATTGGGAATGTTTGGGGCATAACAGCCTGCTCGATGATCCAGAACAGAATGTGTTTTGTCCAGAATGTGATAATATAATCGGAACGGGACTTGATTTTGGTTTTGGTAAAGAGACAAAAAGCTAAGAAAAAGTGCTGCTCGTGACCTGACTAACCATATATCTCTACTCGAACTTTTTGCAAAAAGGGTGCTTTTCAATGGGCTCAGATGCATCACAGGTCATTAAAGGCGAAAGTCGGATCAACTATAGCTATTCAACGGTTAAGATAACTCCAAGTCGGATAGAGAAGGGATTAATAGCTATTCCAATGTCCTTGGCTAAGTGGTTTCCCAAATATAATACTAACATAAAAGTTTATTTGGATGATTCAAACGTTTTACATCGAAAAAATTACTCCTCATACAAAAGTACTACCCGTGAGTGTAGAATCGGAGGGATGGCAGAATGGTTTAAACGAAATAAGATCAAATCCGGTGATGAAATAGTGATTCAATTGATAGATAAAGAAAGCTTCACGTACAGATTAATTCCAGAGCGTATGTTTGTTAAAAAAACTCAAGAGCTACAAGAAAATCTTGATACCTCAGGAGATGAAACAGAAGCTTTAGACGAAATCAAGAGACTTTCAAACTGGACAGCTTTGGACAAACAAAGAGTTATGCTTAAAGAGTATCATAGGATAGTTACCACAATGCCTTTGGAAGAGAGAGGATACATAAAACAGCGCTCAAGACAAGCCAGAGAAAGCGTTCCGTTCAACATAAGGATTATGTTGGGTGATATTTATCATGGTCATTGTCAAGTGTGTGATTTTTGGTTTCTAAAGAAAGATGGTAAACCGTATTTTGAGATGCACCATATTGATCCATTAAAAGCTAACCATCCGAAGAATATTGTTTTAGTTTGCGCAAACTGCCATAGGCAATTTGAGTATACAAACGTAATTCACAAGTTCAATAAGCAAGATTGGCTTATTAGAGTTTCTTTCAACAAAAGAACATATGCTGTGAACCAAGTGCTCTTGAAAGAAAAATTGGAGAAATCAGTTAAGGAACTGTTTGTTTGAGAGTTCCAATGTTTTCTTATAATATAAAAAAAGAATATGACGAGGACTTGTCTTTACAAGAATACAGGGATTTACTGCGGGCCGTATTCAAGGAAACCTATAAAAAATTGGTCACAGGTGGTCGGGCCTGCGTAAACATTGCCAATCTCGGAAGAAAACCATACATTCCGTTGCACAGTTATATTATCGAAGACATGCTCGACATTGGCTTTTTTATGAGAGGCGAAATTTTATGGAATAAGGCCAACAGTGCAAGCCCTTCTACCGCCTGGGGCAGTTGGTTATCTGCCGGAAATCCCGTATTAAGAGACATTCACGAGTATATTCTAGTTTTTTCAAAAGAGTCTTTTTCAAGAAAAAGACACAGCAAGAAAAGTACCATTTCCAGAGACGAATTTCTCGAATGGACAAAAAGTGTCTGGACATTTCCAGCGGTTTCTGCTCGGAGCATTGGGCATCCGGCACCGTTTCCGGTAGAGTTGCCATATCGATTGATTCAGCTTTATACTTTTGAAGCGGATATTGTCTTGGACCCATTTATTGGTAGTGGTCAGGCTTCAATCGCTGCGATAAAAGCAAACCGCCATTACATAGGGTATGACGTAAACGAGGAATATGTAAAGCTGGCTGAAAAAAGGATTGCAAAATTTGAATTTGATTTTAAAACTCCTGGATTATTTGAAGTTGAAGGTCAGAAAAGGGGCAAAAAGAAGCCTGTAATGTCTACGGCTAAGTGAAAAGACAGAAGACAGAGGACGGAAGACAGAGGACAGAGGACGGAAGGTACAGGGGCACAAAGGCATAGATTCATCGTTTGTATTTCGTATGGATTCCGCATCCTCCGATCAGGTCGGGGGCAGGCAAGTGGGGGAATGACAGGAAGGGAGATTGCCGCGGCCTTCGGCCTCGCAATGACTGGCTTTGAAATATTTTTTTCTCTGAGTCCTCTGTGTTCTCTGTGGCGAAATAAAAAGAATACAGAAGGCAGAAGACAGAGGACACAAAACGGAGGACGGAAGTCAGGGTCTAATAGATTCCTCGGCTGCGCTCGGAATGACTCTTAAAATGATTAATGATAATTGATGAATGATTATTTTTCTGTGTTTTTTCGTGCCTTTTCGTGGCTATTCCTCTGTGCTCTCTGTGGCTCAATTATCACGGCAATAGTAGGAATCGATTTTTTCTTGTTTGCGGCTGCACAAAAATTAAGTGTAAAAACACAGAATAAAACATTGAATAAAACGTTTTTCATTTCCATTGTCCTCTTTACTCCACCAAATAAACGGCTTGCTTTATCAGGAAAAAGTTCATATTGCACTTGATGGACTGTCACACGATACGGCCCTTGGTGCACCACGTTTAAAGGCCAACCATGTAAACAGATTTTTCTAAAACAGACGAAATACAAAGGCCCTGGAGTATGAAAGATCCCATCTCCCTTGTCGAGAGGACTGTCCTTCAGTCACTTCTCTGACCAGTCAATATCTTATTTTTCAAATCTCCACATATCTACGTTCATCTCTTCAGCAGCCATCCATTCGACGTGCCAGTCAAGAAACAGCACATTGCAGCCGTCTCTATGTCGAGCTCTTGCGACCCGTCTGCCTCTGGTTATGTCCTGACTGTCAGAATCGGGCAGATGCGTCTGGGTCCATACATCGCATCGGGTGAGATCACGGTCGGTCGCCATTTTGATTATGGTCCGCCATGGCCCGTCCTCGTTGTCGGCAAGGTAGATGGTCGTGGCCGGGTGTTCACACTCGGTCAGCTTGCTATGCCTGGGCCGGGTACCATCCTCATCAGGCCAGCCGTTGACAACATAGCTGAGCGTTTGTTCTTTGTCAGGATAGCTGAGACAGCGAAATATCTTGACGTTACGGTAGTCATCGTCGATAGCCTTCTGTGCCAAATAAGGCATAAAACACTGGAACCACGGTCTCATCTGCTTGATTGTTGACCAACTCGCCGAGCGTGGGATGAACAAATCGTAGT
>Ga0209979_1000943_pt1 | contig 34728 bp, 34 predicted proteins | sample AnhtaG_FD_183114 | JGI IMG/M metagenome (GOLD analysis project Ga0209979, IMG submission 183114) | Deep subsurface microbial communities from Anholt, Denmark to uncover new lineages of life (NeLLi) - Anholt_01485 metaG (SPAdes) (version 2) | ecosystem: Environmental > Aquatic > Marine > Oceanic... | reverse complement strand
TAGCGATAAAGCGGAGCTCATCCGGGGTGAGGGGCTTCTGGGTGTGGGCATTGGCGAGCTGCACCAGCTCCAGGATGCGTTGCGCCTCCTCATCGCTGGAGAAGGTGATGCCCAGGGTATTGTATACATGCCTGGACCCAGCAAGGCCGCCAAATTCGCCGGTGGTGATCACCCGACCGGTGAGGACGCGCTCCTCTTCCTCAAGACCGAGGATCTCGTAGTCGAAGAGCTCATAGTTCCTTCGATCCTTAAGGGCACCATCGGCGTGGATCCCCGCCTCATGGGCGAAGACGTTTGCCCCTACCCCTGGTTGGTTGATGGGGATGGGGATACCAAAGGCGTAGGAGACATACTTGGCCAGCTTGTTGGCCACCTGGAGGTCGATGGGGTCGCCGATCTCATAGGATTCCATCTCCCGGGCAAGTTTCAGGGCGAGAATGCAGCTTAAGAGGTCGGCTTGCCCCGCTCGCTCGCCAACTCCGTTCACCGAGGTATTGATATAGGCATCAACGCCGCCATCGATAGCCCCTTGGGCACCGGCAACGGAGTTGGCGACAGCCATGCCGAGGTCATTGTGGCAATGGAGCTCCACGGGAATCCTTATCTTTTCCGCCAGGGTTTTCACCCGCTGATAGATGCTCATCGGGGTGTCGTAGCCCAGGGTGTCACAATACCTTATGCGGTCGGCTCCCGCCTCCTTAGCTGCCTGGGCAAACTCGATGAGGTAGCCCATCTCGGTGCGTGAGGCATCCTCGGCGTTGACCCCCAGGGTCCTCACCCCTCCCCTTCTGGCATAGCTTGCCGCCTCCACCATCTCCTCAATCACCCTCTCCCTGCTTAGCTTGCCGCGGAACTTATGGAGGATCATCTGATCTGAGGTGGAGATGGAGATGTTCAAGTCTCGCACCCCGGTGGGAAGGGACTCCGCTACGTCGGCAACGATGGCACGGCACCAGCCCTCCAGCACCAAGGAGCCCAGAGCCCCCATCTCCTGAAGCTCCAGATTCGCTTGAATATAATTTCGCTCGTGTTTTACGTAGGGGAAAGAGAACTCCGATTGATGGATGCCCATCTCAGTGAGATAAAGATTCACCATGGTCTTTTGTAGCTTCGCCATGATGATTCGCGATGCTTGAACCGCATCCCGATTGGTGACATCGATAAAATAGATCTTGGGCATCTCACCTCTCCTTTATGTATTGCAAAGGCACAGTTCAATATGTTAACATACCTTAAGTCGGCTTGCAACAGCTTTCTCGCTTGGCAAAAGATAGTACTTGACAGTTGGCAAGGCTATTCCTATAATAAGCAATCTTGCCATTAAAGTGGTATTGTTTATGGTAATCGATGTATCACAGCAGGTTAAGGAGCCTATAGGGTCGATAAGGCATTACCGGGTCAGCGAAACTGAGTCGAATTGTTCAACCTATGGAGAGGTGAGTTTGCTCCGTACCGATCGGGGCATCTTTGTTAATGGCACCCTGAACACTACGGTTAAGGCTTTGTGCAGCCGTTGCCTCGTTAGCTTCGACCAATCCTCGACCCTGGAGATAAAGGAAGAGTATCTCCTTACTGTGGATCCCTCAACTGGTGCTTCGTTGCCTTTTTGGGGGGAAGAGGGCGCTTTCACCATCAATGAGAATCGGGAGGTCGACTTAACCGAGGCGGTGCGCCAATATTCGCTTTTGGCCCTGCCCATGAAGCCTCTTTGCCGAGAGGGCTGCGCCGGGCTATGTCCCTCCTGTGGTCAAAACCTCAATCTGGGTCCTTGTAGTTGCCCTGCCGGCGCTATTGACCCCCGTCTTGCCGGGCTAGCGAGGCTGGCCTCGGAGGAAAGGATAGGATAGAAGATGGCAGTGCCCAAAAGGAAGACCACTAAGGCGCGCAAAGGAAAGAGGGGTAGCCATCTCTCCTTGTCCCTGCCTCCCATCGATTATTGCCCCCAATGCCATAGCCCAAAGCTTGCCCATCGTGTTTGTCCCACCTGCGGAAGCTACGCGGGAAGAGAAGTGATCGAGGTAAAATCAAAGAAGAGGAGATAGCTTAAGCAAATAGTTAGGCACTTTGCCAAACTGCCCAACTATTCGAAAAAACGGAAAAAATGCGCACCGCGATCTGTGACCTTTTTGGCATTGAGCACCCGGTGATTCAGGGGGGGATGGCCTGGCTGGGCACCGCTGAGCTTGTCTCCGCGGTATCCAACGGTGGCGGGTTGGGGATCATCGGTGCCGGAAATGCCCCCTCAAGCTGGGTCCGGGAGCAGATTCGCGCCGCCAGGGAGCGGACGGATAAACCCTTTGGTGTCAATATCATGCTCATGTCCCCCTTCGTTGAGGAGGTTATCGAGGTTATCCTGGAGGAGGGGGTTCCCATTGTGACCACGGGAGGAGGAAATCCGGGGGTCTATATCTCCAGGTTGAAACAGGCTGGGATAAAGGTGATACCCGTAGTCTCCAGCGTTGCCTTGGCGAAGAGATTGGAGCGATCGGGCGCTGATGCGATCGTAGCTGAGGGCCTGGAGTCGGGGGGACACATCGGGGAGACCACCACCATGGCTCTAGTGCCTCAGGTGGTGGATAGCGTTGCTGTGCCCGTAGTGGCTGCTGGGGGGATCGGCGATGGGCGAGGCCTTGCTGCTGCCCTCTCCCTGGGTGCTCAAGCGGTGCAGCTCGGAACGCGTTTTGTCTGCGCCGAGGAGTGTATCGCCCATGCCAAATTCAAGGAGAGGCTCCTCCAGGCCCGGGATCGAGCCACCGTGGTCACCGGTTATTCCATGGGGCATCCGGTGCGCTGCCTGGAGAACAAGATGACCCGTCAGTTTTCGGCAATGGAAAAGGCCGGTGCCTCCGTGGAGGAGCTGGAGCGCTTCGGGGAGGGGAAGTTGCAGTTGGGCGTCCTCGAGGGCGATGTGGAGGGGGGCTCGCTAATGGCGGGGCAGATCGCGGGGCTGATCAAGGAGGTAAAGCCAGCGGCAGCCATCATCAGGGAGATCGTGGCGGAGGCTGAGGCGATAATCGCAAGACTCAGTTATTCAGGAGTTATCCATGGCTGAAAAAGAAGGAAGTCTGGCCTATGTCTTCCCGGGACAGGGTTCGCAGCGGGTGGGCATGGGGCTTGACCTTTATCAAGGCTTCTCCTCAGCGAGGGAGGTCTTTGAGGAAGCGGATGATGCCCTGGGATTTTCCCTCTCCCGCCTTTGTTTTGAGGGGCCTGAGGAGGAGCTTTCCCAGACGGCTAATGCCCAACCGGCGATTCTCACGGTGAGCCTCGCCTGCCTGAAAGCGGCCTCCCAGGTAGCCGGTCAACTGATTTGCCCTGCCTTCATGGCGGGACATAGTCTTGGCGAGTACACCGCCCTGGTTGCCGCCCAGGTGCTCGATTTCGTGGACGCAGTTCGGCTCACCAGGCAAAGGGGGAGGTTGATGCAGGAGGCAGGGGAGAGGGTGCCTGGAGGCATGGTGGCGATCATCGGTCTCGATGAGTTATCTGTAGAGCAGGTATGTCAGGAGGCCGGTGCTCAAATCGCTAACCTCAACTCCCCAGGTCAGACCGTGATCAGCGGGGCAAAGGAGACGCTGGTTCGTGCCGCCGACCTGGCCAGGGCAATGGGGGCGAGACATATCATGCCCCTTAAGGTGAGCGGTGCCTTTCATTCCCCGCTGATGCAGCCCGCCACTGATGGAATGGCTAAGGCTATCTCCGAGCTCAGCTTTCGCCACCCCACCGTTCCCATTGTGGTGAACAGTACTGCTGAGCCGGTGACTACCGACGACGCGGTGAAAGAGGAGCTCCTTCGTCAGCTTTGTTATTGTGTTCAGTGGCAAAGGAGCGTGGAGTACATGGTGGGCGCAGGAGTCTCCACCTTTATTGAGATCGGCCCCGGACAGGTGTTGAGCGGTCTCATAAAAAGGATCAGCAACGAAGCGCAGATCTTGAATGTCGGCGATGCAGAGTCTATCGGCGTTATGCCGGGATGGTGATGCTTAGGTGACATTGGTTGCGCCCTTCATCTTACCTGCTAGGCTGAATTGAGATGAGATTACCACGCCAAGATTCTAAAACTGTTGTTAAATGCAGAGGGTGTGGAAGGGAGTCCTTCCTCATCTCCCAGGCCGTTGAGCTTTGCCCCGATTGCCTTCGTTCGGATTTTGGAAGGGCTCTTCCCTATATTGAAAAGGCGCACCTGGAGGCGAGGAAGCCCTTCGATCTCCCGGCTAAGCCCCCCAGGGCTGAAGGGGGAAAACGATGTAATCTTTGCGTTAATGAGTGCCTTATTCCCCAGGGTGGAAAAAGCTACTGCGGGCTTCGCATTAATAGGGAGGGCAGACTTATCGGGGCTGGCGCGGAAAGGGGGAACGTAAGCTGGTACTACGATCCTCTGCCCACCAATTGCGTCGCCGATTGGGTTTGCCCTGGAGGAACGGGGGTAGGGTATCCGCAGTTCTCCTATAGGGATGGGCCGGAATACGGCTATAAGAACCTGGCCGTTTTTTATCAGGCATGCTCCTTCGATTGTCTCTTCTGTCAGAATTGGCACTATCGCCTCTCGGCGAGCCAAGAGGCAAGGGTAAGAGCTTCACTGCTTGCTGACCAGGTGGACGAAAAGACCTCCTGTATCTGTTATTTTGGTGGTGACCCCACCCCTCAGCTTCCCCACGCCCTTCGCGCCTCTCGGTTGGCCCTGGAGCGAAACAAGGGGAGAATCCTCCGCATCTGCTGGGAGAGCAATGGCTCAATGCATCCCTCCCTCCTTAGGAAAGCTGCTGAGCTTTCCCTGAGATCGGGTGGCTGCATTAAATTTGACCTCAAGGCCTGGAGCGAGGAATTGAACATCGCCCTCTGCGGTGTCACCAACAAAAGGACTTTGGAGAATTTTCGGCTCCTCGCCGAATATGCCAGGAAAAGACCCTCACCGCCTTTCCTCATCGCCAGCACCCTCCTCATCCCGGGCTATATCGATAAAGAGGAGGTTTCAAGGATCGCCTCCTATATCGCCTCCCTTGATGCGGAGATCCCCTACAGTCTTCTCGCCTTCCACCCCCAGTTCCTTATGGGGGATCTACCCACCACATCGAGGCGCCTCGCCTATGAGTGCCTGGAGGCGGCAAAGGAAGCGGGGCTGAGGAATCTGAGGATCGGAAACCTTCATCTGCTAAGGGATTACTAGGGGGAAAAGTGGGGATCAGAAGAAAGGCGAGGACAATAGCGCTCCAGGCGCTCTTTGAGGTCGACTCGGTGGCCCATGATGCGGGGGAGACTTTGGATCGACTTTTGGAGGAGGCTTCTTTGCCTGAAGGGGGGGCGCTTTTCGCCCGCGAGCTGGTAGGCGGTGTTCTGAAAAACAGGGAGAGGATCGATACCATGATTCAGAGCTATGCCCCCGCCTGGCCCGTGGCGCAGCTAGCTGCCATCGACAGAAACATCCTGAGACTTGCCATCTTTGAGATTTTGTTGAATAATAAGGTCCCGGTTAAGGCGGCTATCAATGAGGCTGTGGAGCTGGCCAAGACCTTTGGCAGCGAAAATTCCCCAAAGTTCATAAACGGGGTCCTAGGCACGGTTAGTGCTCAAGCGAGTAGATAAAAAGAAAGGAGGTGAAAAGGTGGCGACCGTTTTCGAGAGGCTGAAGAGGATTATCGTGGATCAATTGGGTGTCGAGGAGGAGCAGGTGACGACCTCCGCCTCCTTTGTCGATGACCTGAACGCCGACTCCCTGGACCTGGTGGAGCTGGTCATGGCTATAGAGGAGGAGTTCAGCGATGACAGCAGGAGGATACAGATATCAGACGAGGATGCAGAGAAGATGAGGACGGTCCAGGATGCCCTCGATTATATTAGGGAGTTAGGGATAGACGACGAGTAACTAGGGAATGTTCTGTTAATGAGGAGTGCTTCAGTTATTATTCTTGTTCGCCAAGGAACCTCTCTGCGGAGAGGGCCACAGTAGCGCCATCCCCAGCGGCAGTTATCGCCTGTCGTGCCGCCTTTTTGCGGATGTCGCCGGCAGCAAAAATCCCCGCTATCTCTGTTTCCATCCCCTCGCCAGTGGGGACGTGCCCCTCAGCATCCAGGGAAAGGAGATCCTTCAGGTAATCAGTGCTGGGATGCAGCCCCGCGTAGATAAAGACCCCAGATACCTCCAAGGTTGATCTGTCGCCCGTTTTTACATTGCGCAGGCTGAGCCCTGTGACCTTAACATCGCCCAAGATTTCCTGGACCACGGTGTCCCAGAGGAACTCTATCTTCTGGTTGGCAAAGGCTCTTTCCTGGAGGAGCTTGGCGGCGCGGAGTTGGTGGCGACGGTGAACGATGATCACCTTTGAAGCAAATCTGGTGAGCAATATCCCCTCCTCCACCGCCGAGTCCCCGCCCCCGATCACCGCCACAACCTGGCCTTTGAACAGAGGGCCATCACAGGTGGCACAGTAGGAGACCCCTTTGCCCAGGAGTTTCTCCTCACCGGGCACGCCAAGCCTGTTGGGCTCAGCGCCTCCAGCGAGGATCACCGCCTTGGCCACATATTCGCCCTCGGTGGTTTTAATAACCTTTTTTCCCTCGGCAAGCCCGATGCCCACAACCTCAGCGCTAAGCGTCTCTAGCCCATATTTTTCCGCCTGGCGGTGCATGGCTTGGCCAAGCTCGTAGCCTCCGATGCCATCGGGAAAACCAGGGTAGTTCTCCACAAGCTCCGCATTGGAGATCTGACCACCAATAACCCCCTTTTCGATAAGCAGGGTGGTTAGCCTTGCCCTGGCACAATAAAGCCCTGCGCTCAAGCCCGCCGGCCCTCCCCCGATGATGATCACGTCGTAGGTTCTATCCACAGCCTTTGACATTCCCCGATAACCTCTCTTTGCGCCTCGATGGCCTCCATTATCGCCCGATATTCTACACAGCCCGATAGCTTGAGGACGCCGTTTATCGCCACCACCGGTAGGGGTAGGTTGTAGGTTCTAACCCTATCGATGATCTCTGGGGGTGCTTCTGACCGGGCGAGGTCGATGTACTCCACCTCTACGCCATCGCCATATTTCCTTTTCAGATGCTCAGTGACGAAAGCTATCTCCTCCAAAGACCAGGCTACCCCGCAATAGCCGGAGCAATGCTCCTCCTTGCTATGGTCGAAGATGGTCACTCTAACAGTCACAATTTCATCTCTAAGAGGCGAGGATTTCATCTAGAGCCTTCTTCAGCTCGGCTTTAGGTCTGAAGCCGATAAGCTGGCCAACAGGCTCCCCCTCTTTAAAAAGCAGCATTGTAGGGATGGCGGAAACGCCATACCTTGCGGAAAGGGTGGGCGCCTCATCAACATTGAGTCTGGCGATGCCTATTTTCCCTTCATACTCCTCAGCGAGCTCCTCTAGTATGGGGGCTACCGCCAGGCAAGGGGGGCACCATGGGGCCCAAAAGTCCACCAGCATCGGCGTTTTCGCCTTGAGCACATCTTGATCAAAGGTCTTCTCGCTGACATCGACCGGTTTTGCCATAACCTATTCCTTTCTTCATGTTATCCCCCGCCTCACTGCCTCTAGAACCCCCTGTTCCACCGCCCGCTTGGCGATGAAGATGGCGTTCTTGATCGCCTTGGCGTCGCTTCTGCCATGAGCAATGATCACATTCCCCTCCACCCCGAGAAGAGGCGCCCCACCGTGCTCGGCATAGTCCAAGCTCTTGATAACGCTGCGCAATGTAGGCTGTAGAAAGAAGGCTGCAATCCTGAAATAAGGTCTTTTGGCCAACGCCTGCCTCAGCGATTGGAACAGCATCTCGCCCAGCCCCTCGCCGGTCTTGAGCATTACATTGCCGGTGAAGCCATCGGTGACCACCACATCTGCCACCCCTGTGGCGATATCATTGCCCTCCACATTGCCCACGAAATTTAGGCTGCTGCTCTTAAGCAGCTTATGGCCCTCTCGAACCAGCTGGTTTCCTTTGCTCTCCTCCTCTCCGTTGCTGAGCAGCCCAATTCTGGGGCGCTCCACACCGAAGACCCTCTCCATATAGACGCTGCCCATTTGAGCAAACTGAAGCAGAAAGCTAGGCTTGCAATCGGCATTGGCCCCTACATCGAGCAGAAGAACAGAATGCCAGGGGGTGGAGAAGAGGAACCCTAGGGCGGGGCGCTCGATTCCCTCGATGCTCCCCAGGATATGGAGCGCTGCCACCATTATTGCCCCGCTGTTGCCTGCGGAGACCAAGGCGGAGACATCGCCCCTTTTGAGGAGGTTCATGCCAACTACAATGGAGGAGTCCTGCTTTTGGCGCACCGCCTGAGCCGGGTGCTCCTCAGAATCCACCACTTCATCGGCGTTAACGATAGATATATTTCTCAGGCGGTAATTTGCCAGCTCAGGTTCCAGGGCACTCGCTCTGCCCACGAGCACTATCTCCCCACCATGCTCACGGCAAGCCTCCACCGCCCCCCTCACCAGCTCATGGGGAGCACGTTCACCTCCCATGGCGTCCAAAGCGATTCTCATCTTCCCCTCAATCGCTTGTCGTTCTTTCCCACATGTCGCATCGCCCTCCCCAGCGGGCGAGCACCTTGCCCTCGAGGAAGATCTGAGCGATCTCGCATATACTGGGGCAGGCTTTACATTCGAAGGAGGAGGTGCGGAAATTGGCATCAGCCACCCCAAACCCGTTGAACTTTGTGCCATCGCCGCGGATCGACATCTCCTCGTGGGCAAGAAGAGCGGCCCCAATGGCCCCCATCACCTCATGATGGGGGGGCACGATGACCTTGGTATCGAGGGTTTCCTCGAAGGCCCTCACGATGCCCTCATTAAAGGCAACGCCACCCTGAAAAACGATGGGCGGCAGAATCTCCTTTCCCAGACCGACATTGTTGAGGTAGTTTCGCACCAAGGCCTGGCAAAGGCCATAGATGATATCCTCGGTCTGATGCCCCATTTGCTGCTTATGGATCATGTCTGACTCGGCGAAAACGGTGCACCGCCCGGCGATGCGCACCGGCTTCTTGCTCCGCAGTGCCCTTTGCCCAAAATCCTCGATCCTGATATCGAGGCGTGACCCCTGCTGATCGAGGAAGCTTCCCGTGCCTGCGGCGCAAATGGTGTTCATGCCAAAGTCGGTGACGATGCCGCCTCGTATCATGATAATCTTTGAGTCCTGCCCCCCGATCTCGATGACCGTCTGGACATCAGGCATGTAGTGAAGCGCCGCCACCGCCTGGCTGGTGATCTCATTCTTGATCACATCGGCGCTGACAATCACCCCCGCTAGGTAGCGAGCGCTCCCTGTGGTGCCCACCCCCCGGATCTGGGCAGCACAGGGCAGCCTCAGCACAATCTCCTTAAGACCCTGCTGCACCATAGCAATGGGCTTACCCTGCGTGCGCAGATAGAGGGCAGTGAGAAGCTGGTCCTCCTTATCCAGCACGGCAAATTTTGTGGTCACCGAGCCGACATCGATACCGAGGTAGACTTCCATCACTGACACCCGCTCATCGGCGATCAGGGTGGTACAGGGATGTCTTCCTTTATTCGGCGGCAAGGAATTCCTCCTTGATCCTTGCCATGGTCTCGGGCTGGGAAATTATGTCCACCACAGTCATCGCCATGGCCTTTGCCCCGTCTAGAAGCCCGCGGTGCCCCGTTTCCGAGGCAGCAGCCCAGCAAAACTCCGGGGAATGGGTCATAACCTCAACGGGTGCTATCGCTACATAGGGATGAATACTGGGCACCACAGCGCTGACATTGCCCATATCGGTACTGGCAAAGGGTCTGCTCAGGGGTGGCTGCACCTTACGCCCCAGAGCCTCCATATTCTTGGTGAACAACTCCGCCATGGCTAGGTTGATGCGCATCGGGGCGTAATAGCCCTCCGACCACTTATACTCCAAGCGAGCGCCGGTAGCCAGTGAAGCCGCTTTGAAACAGTTTATCACCTTTTCCTTCAGTTCATCAAGATAGGCCTCATCCTCGGCGCGCACGGCGAAGCTCCCCGCGCTATAGCTAGGGACGATATTTGCCGCTTCGCCTCCCTGGGTGATAATGCCATGGATGCGGGCCCGCTCCCTGATGTGTTGCCTCAGGGAATTGATCCCGTTGAAGGCTTGAATCATTGCCTCCAGGGCGTTGATCCCCTCCTCGGGGCGGGCTGCGGCGTGAGCCGCCTTGCCGAAGAACTCAACCTCAAGACTGATGCAGGCTAGGGCTTCAGTGCCGGCGATGTCCAGAACGCCTGGATGCACCATCATGGCGGCGTCTATATCTTCAAAGGCGCCCCTCTGTAGCATGATCGCCTTGGCGGCATAGAGCTCCTCGGCGGGGGTGCCGATAACGATAACCCTTCCTCCCAGTTGGTCGATGGCGCCTCTTAGGGCAACGGCGGCACCAACGGCAGAGGCGGCTATTACGTTATGACCGCAGGCATGTCCTAGCTTTGGTAGGGCATCGTATTCAGCAAGAAGAGCCACCGTCGGTTTCCCCGACCCGTAGCTCCCCCTGAAGGCTGTGGCCAGCTGGCAGATCCCTTTTTCGACTTTGAAGCTGTTCCTTTTAAGGTAGGAAGTTAGCCATCGGAATGCTTTTACCTCTTGGAACCCAAGTTCTGGGTTTTGGTGAATCCTGAGGCTGAGCTCGATAAGCTCCTCTTGGTGAGCATCCACCTCCGCTGCCACCATCGCCTTCAATTTCCCACATCCAAGCTCTTATGTCTGAGAGGCATTTTTGAGGTATAAAATAAATGCGACCTATTTCTAGCCCCTTTACCCTGAAAAACTTAGTTCTTGGGGAGGAACTAGGTAGTTGCCCTGGTAGCCATGGCTTCTTTTATGAAACCAACTATTTCTCCCCTTGTGGCCCCCGGAGCAAATATACCGTCGAAACCGATCTCCCTCAGCCTGGGCTCATCGTAAGGTGGGAAAACACCTCCAATTAGAAACAGAGTGGAGTCTTTTATCCCACTTCGCGCGGCTATATCGAGGAGTTCACCCCCTTGAGTCAGGTGATTACCTCCCAGTGTACTTATCCCCACAACATCCACATCCTCCTGAATAGCAGCCTTAACTATTTGCTCGGGAAAGGCATTGCCCACGTAAATTACTTCCATCCCGGCGTCTCTTAGCATGCCAGCTACGGTGATAACCCCTCTCCAGTGAACTTCCAACCCCAATTTAGCCAGCAGTACCTTGATTTTCTTCTCTGCGCCTGTCATAGTAAGCCACCCCCATGATTCTACCAGTATACAGGTGGTTTCCATAGCCCGAAGGCTTCCTTGAATACCTGGAACATCTCCCCCTCGGTGGCATCGGCCTTAGCCGCCTCAAGGCAGTAGGGCACAATGTTCTCCCCCCTCTGGCAAGCTTCCCTTAGCTGGCTCAAACAGCCCTCTACCCTCCGGCTATCCCTTTTTTGCCTTAGTTTTCTCAGGTTTTCTTTCTGCCTTTCCTCCACCCCCTCGGGATAGCGGAAGACGTTGATCTCAGGCAGATCCAGGTCAGAGGCTCTAAGATAATTGTGGCCCACTATGTTTATCTTGCCCTCTTCGATCGATTTCTGTTCTTCAATGGCGTACTTGGCCACTTTCTTGTGCAACCATCCCTTCTCCACCGCTGAAACCATACCGCCCATCTCCTCGATCTCGGTCACCTCGTCAAGGATTCTTTTCTCTATCTCATCGGTAAGGGCTTCGACGTAGAAAGAGCCCCCCAGGGGGTCGACCACTTCAGTAACCGCGGTCTCGGCCTGGATGATTTGCTGAGTTCGCAGGGATACCAAAGCGGCTTCCTCCGTGGGAACCGAATAGGCCTCATCATAGGAATCTATGTGCATGGACTGAGCCCCACCCAGCACCGACGCCAGGCCCTGGTAGGCGGCCCTCACAATATTATTGTAAGGTTCTTCTCTGAACAACGATATCCCGGAGGTCTGCACATGGCACCTCATCCACAGGGCTCTCGGGTTCTTAGCATCAAATCTATGCTTCATTATCTGATACCACAACCTTCTCATGGCCCTTATTCGGGCCGCCTCCTCAAAGAAGTCGTTGGATGGAGACCAGAAGAAGGCTATTCTTTCGGCGACCCAATCTACATCGTGACCCCGTCTCACCATCTCGTCCAGGCTCTCGATGGCATTGGCGGTGGCAACAGCCATCTCCGTGATCGCTGAGGTCCCATTCTCCCGTAGATTGTAGCCGTTGAAGGTAACCAGATTCCAGCCCGGCACATTCTTGCGGGTAAACTCCATGTTGTCACACTGGATCTTGAAGCAGTCCCTTGGGGGGATATATTCAGGAGCACTCCGAACCACGCATTCCAGGATCAGATCATTCTGCACTGAACCTGTCAGTTTACTCCAGTCAATGCCCCGTCGCGACGCCATCTCCAAGTACATGGGAAAGAGGATGGCCGTGTTGGTGGGGTAGTGACTAACTAGCGAAACCGTTACCTTGTCAAGGGGAACCTCTTCAAAGAGGGTTGCCATGTCATCCACACAATCAATAGCGACCCCACACATGCCCACCTGCCCTTTGGACATAGGGTCGTCGGAGTCATACTCCTGAATTGTGGGCAGGTCAAAGATGATGCTTACCCCGGTAGCGCCGTGGTCCAGAAGAAATCTTATCCTCTTGTTGGTATCCTCGGGCCCGCCGAAGCCCGCGAGCTGACGGATAGTGAACCTCCGCCCCCGGTATAGGTTGGCGTGGATGGCTCTGGTGTAAGGCTCCTTCCCGGAAAAACCCAGGTCCCGCAGATAATCCAGATCGGCGTTGTCCAGAGGGGTGTAAAGCATTCCCCGGGGGATTTGAGACCCGAGGATGGTGGAGGGGGTCACATACCAGTTATTTCTGTCCTCCTCTCGAACCACCGTGCTCTTCCACTGCTCCATTTCTTCCCTTATCTTCTGGAGAGCCTCGGGGTTATAAAGAGGGATGCGTCCCTCCTTTTCCACCTTTTGCGCCAAGATCTCCTTCGTTGTTTTCTTCATCATCTCTTTCGTTGTCTTCTTCTGGCTCATGTCTTCCCCTCCTCAAAAGGGCACCGCCCGCCTGAGCCGAGATAGCGCCCCCTCTGAATTATTGTGTCGCCGCTCTAAGACCTGACCCCAGACCCTTCTATGAAGGGCTTTCCCGCCTCTCTATGAGCATAGTATGTTCCCCTTTACACACCTCCTCGCCTCTCTGATTGACCACAGACAGACCAAAGACGACAATTCCCCGGTCCGGTCGCTTGGTTTCTCTTTTGGAGATCACCTTGACCCTGGCAGTTATGGAATCTCCGAGGAAGAGAGGAGCCGTGAAGTCGGCACGCAAGCCCAGGTAAGCCCCTTTATGCAAATTGACCATATACCCCAAGCGCTGAAATAGCCCCATTCCCATGGATAGTCCGAGCAGCCCGTGAGCGACTCTTGTCCCGAAGATACCCTTGCTCTTGGCGAATTCCTCATCAGTATGCATACGGTTGTAGTCTCCGGTGAGGCCAGCGAAGAGGAATACATCCGCTTCGCTGACTGTTCTTCCTGGCGTTTCTAGCTCCTCTTCCTCTTCCCAATCATCCCAAAAAGGACCTGCCATCGTGAAGCCTCCTTACGCGGTTACAATATAGTTCAGCGGGCGAAACCCTGGGGAGGGGTCTACTCGGGAGGTGCCAGGGCATGCTCCTCAATTTTTAGCACAATTCAGGTCGCCTGTCAAGCCCCATCACCAAAAAATCACTAGACCAGGGCAAAAACCTTTCGAGCCCGGGGTCCCTGGGGTATGAGGGGCAGAACAACTACAATTTTATCATGGGAACCTCATGTCTGCAGTTCAATGTGGGAAATCCGGGTTCACGTCCTTAGTTCGCTGAGCCTATGGGCAAACCGGATCAGATTATCGCGAAGGATCATCCCTAAAAACCTTCCCTCGCCGACCACGGTCACCTGGTTTAAATTCTCTTCGTCCAGTCGCTCCAAGACACTAATAGCCTCTTCGCTGGGCTGGACCACCGTCAGCTTTTCCACCGGAGTCATCGCCTGGCCAACGGTGGTGATGTCCCAATGCTCCCTGGGCACCTCCTTTATCTGGCGAAGGGTCAAAAGCCCCTCTACCTTCTCACCCTCGGTAACCAGGAAGCACTGGCTTGTGGTGAGCATAAGCTGTCCCTGAACCAGTTCTCTGATGGTGATGCTGCGAGGAACCAGGGGGCAGTCTTGGCTCATTACATCTCGAGCGGTGAACCCCCTTAGCGCCTCGCGCACCATGGTCTGGCGATAGCTCATCCTGGTGGCGCTGTTGAGGAACCAGCCGATAAAAACCAGCCAGAGGCCGTTAAGTAGCAAGCCGAATATGATAAAGATCACGATGCCACCGAGGATAAATAAATATGAAACCCCATATCCAGCCATCGTGGCAATGCGTGTCGCTCGCATATAGTTTCCGGTAACAAGCCAGACGATGGAGCGAAGCACCCTCCCCCCATCGAGGGGGAAGCCCGGTATCATGTTGAACAGGGCGAGCAAGCCATTGATCATGGCGAGCCACCCTGTCAGTGCTGCTAGATACTCGTTGTAGCCGCTACTTAGCCAGGAAATGCCATAGAACATAGCGGCGAGCGCTACGCTTGAAAGCGGGCCGGCGGCGGCCATTTTTAGCTCGGTGGTGGGGTGGGTTGCCTCCCTGCCTATGTGAGCAACGCCGCCGAAGATGAAAAGGGTGATGCTCTTTACCGGGATGCCGCCTCTAATGCCCACAGCGCTATGGGCTAGCTCGTGGCCCACCACCGAGGCGAAGAAGAGAAGGCTGGTAGCGATGCCCACAATCCAGTAGTAGGCTGGGGACCAGAGAGGGTAGCGGCCAGGAAAATAGAAGTAGGAAAGGGAAACCGTTATAATAAAGAAGATGATGAACCAGCTATAGTCCAGCCGAAAGGGGATGCCAAAGATTTTGCCCAGTTGAATCGTTCTGCCCATTTTTTCGCTCTTCACGCGGCTTTTTGTCTCTTTTACCTAGGCACCAATACTTCTTAGGGATTAACATTTTAACATAACGAAGCCTTTGGGGAAAGAGAGGGATCGATTCAAAAAGAAGGGGCCTAGGGGGAAAGGGCATACCCTATTAGCTTATAGGCCAGTTTGGCAGCGAGGAAGGCGCAGGAGCCTGGCCCCTCCTTGGGGCAAAGCTCCACCAGGTCGAAGCCAACAACATGCCTTTGCTGCGCCACCTGCCGCAGCACCCTTAATATCTCATACCAGCCCATGCCCCCCGGCTCGGGGGTGCTCACCGCCGACATAATCGATGGGTCGAGAACATCGAGGTCGATGGTTATATAAACCTCCTCGGAGAGGGCGGAAACCATCTCATCCAGAGAGGGTTGATCCAGGGGGTGGCCCTGGGTCAAAAAGGGGCGCATCTGATTTTGAGCAAGGAAACGGTGCTCCTCCTGGCTTAGACTGCGAAGGCCCACCTGAACAATGGGGCAGCACTCCAGCACGCGGCGCATCACGCAGGCATGGCTATATTTTGTGCCCTGATACTCATCGCGGAGATCGGCGTGGGCATCCAGCTGGAGTACACAGAGGCGGTCAAATCTCTCGCTGAAGGCCTTGACCATGCCCACGCTGAGGGAATGTTCCCCGCCCAACATCGCCACCAGCTTCCCTTTTTGAACCAGGTCACTAGCTACATTGTAAACGCGCTCTACTGTCTGTTCTGGGCCTTTCATGGAAGGCTCAAGCTCGGGGAGGGTATGAATCCCGGTGAGGTGAATCTCCCGATCCAGCTCGTGGTCGTAAAGCTCCAGATATTGGGAGGCATCGATGATCGCCATGGGGCCATCCCTGGAGCCGCTCCGCCAGTCGGTGGTGCTATCGTAGGGGATGGGGAGGATCACCACCCTCGATGTTTCAAAATCCGCATATTGCTCCGGGATGGCAGCGAAGTTTCGCTGGGGGTAAAAAAATTCCCTTTTCATCTTTTCAGAGGATGGTGAGTTCTCTTCCTAGGAGGAAGGCTGGCTTCTTTCTATTTTTGATCGCCTCAGCGCTTATTTCGCTAAGGGCGCTTACCATAATGGGAAAGGCGATGGTGGCATCGGAGTTTATGGTGACCGTGGCGGCGTTAGGGGTGATCTTCCGCCAGGAGCGGGCCTCATCAAAGGTGCAGCCGCTCAGTCCCCCCCATTGTGGGGAGTCGGTGGTGATCTGGATGGCGTATTCATGCCCTTTGAGCTCCTTGCCGAAGATATAGCCGCAGAGCTCTGTCTGTTGAATAAAATTCTTCGGTGTTCCCCCGCCGATAAAGACTACCCCGGTGGAGCTGGCGGAGGAGGCGATCTGAACCATCTCGATGACATCCTTGATAACGTCGAAAAGGAGTTCTTTTCCCCCTTTCACCCGCATTGCGGCAAGCGCTGTGCCAAAAACGCTATCGCCGGGGGCAGGGCAGTAGATGGGAAGGTTAGCCTTGGCGGCGGCGGTCAGGATTCCCTCCTCCCTCCCCTGGTTTAAGAGCTCTTTGCCCAGTAGAAAGAAGTACTCCCTGGTGGTATAGGCTCGATCTTGTTCCAGAGCACTGGAGAAGTTGGCGACAAACTCCTCCGTCTTGTCGAATTCCTCCTCTGAGGTAAGCACATCGTAGATTCGATAGATTTTTGAGCCTGCCAGTTCCCTGTCATCGGCGCAAGGGTGACCTTGCCAGTGGAACCTTCCCAGGCTCTCGTGGAGGTCGTGGTAGAGATTTGCCCCGGTTGAGACCAGGCAATCGATGAGGCGGTTTTGGATCAGATAAACCATAACATGGCGCATTCCCGCTGGGACCATCGCCCCAGCCAGTCCAAAGAAGATGGTAACCTCCCCTTTGAGCATCTCGGCCCATATCTCCACCCCTCGCGCCAGATTTCTCGCCTGGAAGGAGGTTCCCCCCATCCTCTGAACCAGCTCGGAGAGGGAGCATCCTTGCGATATTAAAAATGGTTTTACCGGGGTATGAAGGTGCTCTTGCATACTTTTCCTTTAAAGGGAAGCTAAAGGCGCTCCAGTTCCAGCATCTCTTTATGGGAATATTCCAAACCTCTATCGAGGAGGTAGCTCCTTAGCTCGGTTAATTCGAATTTGGCCTGGATGTCTTTGATCACCTGCTCTGAGTCGAAGTCCTTGCAGGAGAATACATCTATATTAACGAGGCATCTTTCGGGGAAGGTATGGATGCTGATATGGCTCTCAGCAATAAGGACGAAGCCTGAAATCCCCCAATCCTCCGGTTTTGAGCCGAGGTATCTAAATACATAGGGAGGTGCTATCTTAGTCATCCCAATTCGGGAGGGGTAATGATCTAAGAGCTGGCAGATCAGCTCCTCGCTCTCCAAAATCCTTGGATTACCCCCAAAGCCATCGATAATCAGGTGCATCTCAACCCCCTTTCTTTTGAAATCGACACAAATAAACCCACCCCCCTGGCAAACCTGCCATAAAGTTTGCCAGGAGACTGGACTTCGATCTATTCTCAAACCCTAGAGCTTATCCAAGGAAGCTTATCGCTTCACTCCCTGGAGGAGCTTCCCCTCGTACCACCTGTCCAGGTCCTCTTTTCGGATGCGATAGGCTTTGCCGATCTTTGCCGCGGGGAGCTTCCGGTCGCGGCACCACCTTTGTATGGTGGGCTTGCTCACCTTCAGGATTCTGGTCATCTCTTCCACGGACAATAATTCGCCTTCGTCCACAAAGAACCAATCCCCCTCAAAGCCCCGATACCCGGGGCAACCTCGTTTTGGGGAATAATAGCATACTTTTGCTCACAATGCAATACTTTAGATCTTTTTTTCAAACTTTGGGCTATGTATAAAGGGGTGCTGTTATGGATAAAAGTGGGGCTATTTCATAGAGAGGAGGGCTTTTCTCAGCTCGAAGAGGGCGTGATGGGCGGCGCGACGCTTCACCTCGTGGCGCAAGGGGGGGTAGATACCGTAGGCCAGCCTCTTCTCCTTGCCATCGTCGATGGCGATATGGGCCGTGCCGATGGGCTTTCCCTCGGTCTCTGTGGGGCCGGCGACCCCGGTTATGCCCACCCCGATATCGGCGCCCAGCCTCAAACGCGCCACCTCGGCCATCGCCACAGCCACCTCGGGGCTGATGGCGCCCTGCCTTTCAAGGAGCGCAGCGTCGACGCCATAGGATATCTTCACCTCATTGGTATAAGCAACAAGCCCCCCCTTGAAGTAGGCGGAGCTCCCGGGGACGTCTGTTATCATATTGGCGAGCAGTCCCCCGGTGCAGGATTCCATGGTGGCGAGAGTTAACCCCTTCTCAGTGAGGAGTCTGCCCACCACAGCCTCTAAGGTCTCCCCATCGGTGCCCCAGATGCTCTCCCCGAGGAGGGAGCGTATTTTCTCCTCCCTTTGGGCGATCATCTCCTCCGCCTCCTCCTTACTCTCTGCTTTAGCAGTAAGGCGTAGATGGATGCCATCGGGCTTTGAGTAGACGGCAAGGGTGGGATTGGTGGAGGAGAGCAGGGGGCTCACCATCTCATCCACCGCCGATTCCGCCATGAGTAAGGTCTTGATGGTTCGCGAGAGGATGATCTGGTGGCCCAGCCTTTGGCGCAACCTTAAGGAGACCTCCTTCTCCCACATGCGCTGCATCTCGCTCGGAGGTCCAGGCATGGCGATTAAGATTTTCCCCTGGCGCTCCACCCACCAGCCGGGGGCGGTGCCCCGAGGGTTTGGGATCGCCTGGGCTGAGGGGATCAGCGTTGCCTGCTTAATGTTGCTCTCCGGCATCTTGTAGCCGCGGCTGGAGAAGAACTCCCTGAGCGCTCGCTCAATCTCAGGGTCAACGCTTAGCTTCTCGCCCAGCATCTCGGCGATGGCCTCGCGGGTGAGGTCGTCCTCGGTAGGGCCAAGGCCCCCTGTGGTGAATATCAGGTCGGAGCGGCCCCAGGCTCGCTCGAGGATCTCCCTCATCCTCCCCAGGTTATCGCCCACCATGGTGACCCAAAGAAGGTCGATGCCTAACAGTGGCAACTGGGAGGCGATATAGGAGGCGTTGGCATCGGTGATCTCCCCCAATAGCAACTCGGTGCCGATGGAGACGATCTCGGCCTTCATCCTGTTCCTCTAAGATGCAGCGAGCTTTTGAAGAATTTCTGAGGCAACCTCCGCTGCTCTCTTTCCTGAGAGGAGCATTCCTCCAAAGATGGCGCCCATCCTCGGGGAGCCGAAGACAGCACTCGCTGCCATCCCGGCAACAAGCAATCCAGGACAAACCTCTTTGGTGTTCTCTACTATCTCTTTCTCACCCACTTCAGCCCACATCGACTTTTCCCCGAGCAAGTCTCCAGTTCGAGTTTTGAGCTTGGGCCCGATCTTCCTTACCACAACACGGCAGATCTCGCTGTCGTGCCCGGTAGCATCTATCACCATCTTTGATCTTATCGTCAAGGGGTCTACATGCAACTTCGCTAGTGAAGTAGCACTCCAATTCAGCACTAGGCCGGTTATCCTATCGTCCTCCCTGATCATCACATCCTCAACGCTCATCAGGTTAAATATCTTTGCTCCAGCCTTTATTGATTTTGAACAAATAGTTGAGACAGCCTCCAAAGAATCTACAATATAGTAGCCTTTTTGATACTCCACAGTTTGCACTTCAAACTCGTCTAGTATCCTCTTTCCCTCTTCTTGCACCACGATGCGATTGAACATCATCCCCCCGCCGGGCATGCCGCCGCCAACCCTCAAATTCCTCTCAAATATTGCTGTCTTAACCCCCTCCTTTGCCAAATAGTAAGCAGCGGTCATGCCTGCTGGTCCTGCCCCAGCGATAGCGACATCCACCTCCATTGCCTCTAGAAAGGCTTTCATAAAGCTTTCGGTTATTGCCTTAGATATGATTATCTCATCGATTTTCATATTCTCCCTCCAAAATCCTTTTGTATCTAGCACGTATCTGGTTTAGTGCCCAGGAAACTTGCCACCAGTTCCATGGCGCAGTAGTCGCCGCACATGCTACAGGCAACCCCTGAGGTGGCATGTTGGCTGTGCACCCTGCGGGCTCTAGAGGGGTCAAGGGATAGCCTGACCTGTTCCTCCCAGTCCAGGTTCTTGCGGGCCAGGGACATCCTTTGGTCCCATTCTCGAGCCCCCTTCACCCCTTTGACGATATCTGCGGCATGGCCAGCGATGCGGGCAGCGATCACCCCCTCCTTCACATCATCGGGGTCGGGAAGGCCGAGGTGCTCTGAGGGGGTAACGTAGCATATAAAGTCGGCACCGGCCACCGCGGCGATGGCTCCGCCGATGGCGCCACAGATATGGTCATAGCCGGCGGCGATGTCGGTGACCAGCGGTCCCAGCACATAGAAGGGGGCCCCTTTGCAGAGGCTCTTCTCCAGCAGGACATTGGCCGTTATCTGATCTAGGGGCATGTGTCCCGGACCCTCCACCATCACCTGAACCCCCGCCTCCCAGGCGCGCTCCACCAGCTCGCCAAGGACGAGGAGCTCCTCCACCTGGGCCCTGTCGGTGGCATCGGCGAGGCAGCCGGGACGAAGCCCATCGCCCAGGCTGAGGGTTACATCGAATTTTCGAGCTATTTCCAGCAAACGGTCATACTGCGCGTATAAAGGGTTCTCCTGCTCATTGTGCACCATCCATCCCAAAAGGAAGGCACCCCCCCTGGAGACGATGTCGGTCACCCTTCCCTGGCGTTTCAGTCGGTTGATCGCCGATAGGGTGACCCCGCAGTGAACCGTCACAAAGTCCACCCCTTCCTCGGCGTGCTCCTCGATTACGGCGAAGAGGTCGTCGGCGGTCATTTCTACAATGGCCCCCCTCTTCTCAATAGCCTCGATGCCCACCTGGTAGATGGGAACAGTTCCCAGGGGGATGGGGCTTTCCTTGAGGATGGCGCGGCGGATGGCTCTGAGGTCACCCCCTGTGCTCAGGTCCATTACCGTGTCTGCCTTGTACTCCACAGCGACCCTCAGCTTCTCGAGCTCGATATCGACGTCGCCGTAGTCGGAGGAGGTGCCAATGTTAGCATTTACCTTTGTTCTTAGCCCCTTTCCTATGCCACAGCATTGGCTCAGTTTATGGTTCCGATTTGCAGGGACTACTATGGTCCCCTCGGCCACCCCCTTCAGAATAAGCTCTGGATCTACTCCTTCGTCCTGGGCAACAAGTTTCATCTCCGCTGATATTACTCCGCTTCTTGCCAATTCTAACTGTGTCACCTCTACCCCCTTAAAATTAAAGACCGAGAGCCTAGGTTTTCGGACTCTTGGTCTTAATAGTCCCGCTTCCCTACGCTCGCATTACCGAGATCAGGTTCCAGGGGTTGTCCTCATCAGACTCTCAGCCCTTGAAGCTCCCCCGCGGTGTTGCAAATAATACCATAAAAGGGCAAAAAGTGCAATAGCAAAGGGAATTTGGGTTCAATTGACTTGGCTATTTCAGTATGCTATCATCACCGAAAAGCAAGGTGGGTCGTGTTTGAGGAGACAGGTCCTAGTATGTATGCTGATTGGTGCCGCCGCTGGGATGATCGCTGGGCTCCTGGGTGTGGGCGGTGGGATTTTCCTGGTGCCCTTGTTGGTGGGGGTATTGGGCGTGGCGCAGCATCAGGCGCACGGCACCTCCCTTGCTGTGATCGCCCCCATCGCCCTTGTCGGCGCTATCACCTATGCCATCCTTGGGCATATGGATTGGGCGCTCATTCTGGGGCTGGCTCTGGGGGGCTTGGTGGGTGTGGTTTTGGGGGCCAGGCTGATGATGAGGGTGCCGGCAAGGCAGCTCAGGTGGATATTTGGTATCTTTTTGGTGTTCGTAGGCATCTACATGATCATCCCCTGGCTGGGGAGTTGAAATATGGACATAGCCATCGGAATCGGGATTGGGCTTCTGGCAGGGTTACTTGCCGGGATGTTGGGCGTAGGTGGTGGGGTGATCCTGATTCCGGGCATGGTTCTTTTGCTGGGGGTGGAGCAGCACACAGCGCAGGGGGTCTCCCTGGCGGTGATCACCTTAATGGCACTGGTGGGCACGTTCACCCATTATCGGCAGGAGAATGTCAGGCTCAGGGTGGCGCTATGGATCATCCCCGCCGCAGTCATCTTTAGCTTCCTTGGGGGCCTGGTGGCGGACACGATCGATGCTTCATTGCTTCGTCCTATCTTCGGTGCCCTGTTGATTGTCACGGGGATCGTTATGGTATTAGGGCGGTGGCCAAGGCGATAAGATATGAAGAGACAGATTCAAAAGGAGAGGCGAGGTGTCGGCACTGAGGGAGCTTTATGAGGAGATCGCCCTTTGTGAGGATTGTGAGCTCTCCAGGCATCGCAGCAGGGTGGTTCCCGGCGACGGGTCAGAGGAGGCGTCGATTCTGTTCATTGGCGAGGCCCCGGGGTGGTATGAGGATCAGCAGGGACTCCCCTTTGTCGGTCCCGCCGGTCATTTCCTCGATGAGCTACTTGGCTCCATTGGGCTGAGCAGGAGAGATGTCTACATCGCAAACGTGGTTAAATGTAGGCCACCGGCAAATCGAGACCCTTTGCCCTCAGAGATGAGGGCCTGCCGAAGGTGGCTCGACCGCCAGATTGAGCTCCTTCAGCCCAAGGTGATCGTAACCCTGGGGCGTTACTCCTTGGCTCAGTTCTTTCCAGGTGATTCCATAGGCAAGGTTCGTGGCACGGCGCGAAAGAAGGAGGGGAGGATCTACTTCGTCATGTACCATCCCGCTGCTGCCCTTCACCAACAGAGCTTGCGCCGGATCATCGAGGAGGATATGCTTAAGATTCCCTCCCTGCTGGCTCAGGCGGAGGAGGTTGCGGAAGCGGAGGCTAAGCCGCAGCAGTTATCTATGTTTTAGGGTGCACTATGCCAAAGGCTCGAAAAAGGACTCGCGGGATACCGAAAGGGAAGCCCTCCCTGTTGGGGCGCTTCTTTCGCTTTCTATTCTCACGCCCGGTGAGGCGACTTCTGCTTTTGGTGGTTGTTCTCGGGCTTCTACTCTATTTTCGTGCCCCAGTGATCTCGGCGCTCGGCACCGCCTGGGAAAGCGTTATCAGCTTTTTTGGGGTCGGCGTTATCCTGCCCGCGGCGGCGATTTTGCTCCTGGGCTGGATGGTGTGGCGGTGGCGAATCCCTGGCTTCCTCCGCGCCTGGAATCGATGGCTCGGTGGCATCGCCTTTTCTCTGGCCCTTTTCGGACTGCTCGCCTTCTTTAGGCCTCAAGGGGGCATCCTCAGCGAGGTTACTTGGGGAGGAAATCTAGGCAGGGCCATCCTGGGCATACCGGGTCCTCTCGCCGCCCTCAGGCTGGTTGCCATAGGCCTTGCAGGCACCTTTTTGCTAGCCCCGCGGGGGAGTTGGCACCTTTTTTCAACCTTCGCCTCCGCTCTAGCAAATCTATATCGAAGTTATCCTCTCCATCGCATCCCAGGTCGCTTGGCAGCTTGGCTTTTGGCCCTTTATCGGCGCTACCCCCTGCCCCGAATGCTGCTCTCCCGGATCCGGCGACCCCCCAGGCCCCGGGTGGAGCCTGTGGAAAGAATGATGGAAAGAATGGTGGAGTACCAAGCCCCCAAGGTGGCTGAGCCGAGGGTAATGCCTCAAGTTGAGGTGGCACCTGCCGTGCCGGTGATGGCGGAAACACCTCCCCCTGTAGCCGAGGAAAGGGTCGAAGGAGCCGAGGAAAGGGTCGAAAGATGGCAGTTGCCCTCCATCGGTCTCCTCGATCGAACCCCTGAGGTCGAGGTGGGGCAGGTGGACACGGAACGGAGGGCGAGACTCATCGAGGAGGCCTTAGCAAGCTATGGCGTTGAGGCTAAGGTGGTTCAGGTGAACGTAGGTCCCACTGTTACTCAGTTTGGTGTTGAACCGGGATGGGATCGAAGATATCGGGAGGTGAAAGAGAGGGATAGGAATGGCAATGTCAGGGTACATCTTGAGGAGGTGTCCAAGACCAGGGTCAAGGTGGACCGCATTAGCTCTCTGGCCAATGACCTTGCCCTAGCCCTCGCCGCCCCCAGCATAAAGATCGAGGCCCCTGTGCCGGGGAAGGCTATAGTGGGGATTGAGGTGCCCAATACGACGGCGGCCCTGGTCAGCCTTCGCAGCGTGATGGAGAGCGCTGCTTTTCAGAAGCTCAAGGCCAAGGCTAAGCTTCCCTTAGCCCTGGGCAAGGGGGTCTCCGGCGAGACCGTGGTCGCAGATTTGACCAAGATGCCCCACCTGCTTATCGCCGGGGCAACAGGGAGCGGCAAGAGCGTTTGCCTAAACTCGATGATCGCCACCTTTCTGCTTCAAGCTAGCCCGGAGGAGGTTCGCTTGCTCCTCATCGATCCGAAAAGGGTGGAGCTGGTGGTCTTCGCCAACGTGCCCCATCTGGCATCCCCGGTCATTGTTGACCGGGAGAAGGCGGTGGCGACGCTGAAGTGGCTCAACCGGGAGATGGACCATCGCTACGACAAACTGTCCTCGGTGGGGGTACGCGATATCGAAGCCTATAACAAGAATCCCAGGGTAAAGGAGCCCCTCCCCTATCTTTTGCTCATCATCGATGAGCTTGCCGACCTGATGGCAGCCGCCCCCGATGAGGTGGAGCGCAGGGTGTGCCGGTTGGCGCAGTTAGCACGGGCTACCGGGATTCACCTCGTCGTTGCCACCCAGCGGCCCTCGGTGGATGTGGTTACCGGCCTGATCAAGGCTAACTTCCCCGCCCGGATCAGCTTTGCGGTGGTCTCCCAGGTGGATTCACGCACCATCCTTGACTCCGGTGGTGCGGAGAAGCTTTTGGGTCAGGGGGACATGCTCTTTTTGCCTCCCGAAGCTGCCAGAGCGAAGCGTCTTCAGGGAAGCTTTGTCTCTGAGGCCGAGATTGAAAGGCTGGTAAGCTTTTGGATCGGCCAGCGGGGGCAGCCGGTCTATGTTCCTCAGCTGGCTGAAGACCTGGCCAAACCATCTCCTTCCCCCGCTGAGGATCCCCTTTTGGAAAAGGCAAGGCGTCTTGCCCAAGAACATAGTCGCATTTCCACCTCTTTCCTGCAGAGAAGATTGGGTATCGGCTATCCCAGGGCAGCTCGGCTTATGGACCTGCTGGAGGAGCAGGGTGTCGTCGCCAGCGGGGAGCTGGGGAAGTCTCGGGAGGTGCTCAGAGGGGAAGAGGAGAAGGGAGGTTAAATTGGTAAAGGACTTCTTTGAGCGAGTTAGGCGCAAGGAGGAGAAAGGTGGTCTTGCCGAAGTGGAGAATTGTCTCCATTGCGGCATGGACCTTTCCTCCTCCGAGCTGTTTCAGCGCTATCGCCTTTGCCCCGGGTGTCGATTTCACTATATTCTCCCAGCAGGGGAGCGGATAGAACTTCTAGCAGATGAGGGCAGCTTTAAAGAGGTAAACCGTTCCCTGGCTTCTCTAGATCCCCTCTCCTTCTCTGGGGAAGCTTCCTATAAGAAGCGCATCTTCGATGCCCAAAAAAGGACGGGGCTTCCTGAGGCGGTGGTTACCGGGCTCTGCCAGATCGAGGGCAACCCCACGGTTATCATGGTGCTGGACTTCGGCTTTTTGGGGGGGAGCATGGGCTGTGTTGTTGGGGAGAAGGTTACCCTCGCCTTTGAGCTTGCCCTGAAGAGGAAGCTCCCTGTGGTCGCTGTGGTCTCTAGTGGAGGGGCTCGAGTGCAGGAGGGGGTGCTTTCCCTGATGCAGATGGCTAAGACTGCTGCTGCCGCAAAGCGGCTCCACAGCGCTGGACTCCCCTACATCTGCCTTCTGGCAAACCCGACCACGGGCGAGGTCTATGCCAGCTTTGCTAACCTCGCCGATATTATCATCGCCGAACCCAACGCCCTCGTTGGTTTCGCCCCCCTTAGGGTGGTGGAGCAGACCGAGGGCAGACCGCTTCCAGAGGATGCCCATACCGCCGAGTCCCATCTGGAGCACGGGATGATCGACTGCGTGGTGGAGCGTACCAGGCTTCGGGGGCTCCTCTCCATCCTTCTTGACCTCCTTTGCTCTCAATATAGGTTGACCCTGAGGAAGAAGGAGATTTATCCTTCGCTAGTGACCCGCGGCGAGCCGGCATGGCAGAGCGTTCAATTGGCGCGTCACCAGGAGCGACCTACCTCCTTGGACTACATTGGCAGGATTACCTCCAGCTTTGTGGAGCTCCATGGAGACCGTTTCTATGGCGATGATGGCGCTGTGGTGTGTGGTTTAGGGGATATCGGTGGGGAGGCGGTGGTGATCGTTGCCCAGGAGAGGGGCCACGATGGCGACGAGAGGAATCGGGGGCGAGCCTACCCCGAGGGCTTCCGCAAGGCGCAGCGGGCGATGAAACTGGCGGCAAAATTCAAGCTGCCGCTGATCACCCTTATCGATACCCCAGGGGCCTACCCAGGGCTTGAGGCTGAGGAAAGGGGGGTGGGAAATGCTATCGCCCATTGCCTGGCCCTGATGTCTGACCTGCCAGTTCCTGTGATCTCCGCCATCATTGGCGAGGGGGGAAGTGAGGGGGCGCTAGCCCTGGGGGTTGCCGATTCTATCCTCATGCTGGAGAACGCCATCTTCTCTGTGGTCCCTCCGGAGAGGGCCGCTGTCCTGCTCTATCGGGATGTGACCAAGGCGGAGGAGGTTGCCCCTGCCTTGAGGCTCACCGCTCACGACTGTAAAGAGCTCGGTGTGGTGGATGTGTTGGTTCCTGAGCCCAAGGGTGGTGCTCATACCGACCCCGATGAGGCGGCCCGCCAGCTCAAAAGGTGCCTCTTAAACGAGCTGATCCGAATCCAAAGTATCCATCCTCGCACGCTGGTGAAAGAGCGCTACGAGAAGTTTCGCCATATGGGGCGCTATAGCTCCCGCCTTAGTGTTGCCATCTCTAAGGAGAGGGCTCAGATTCGGGAATATCTCTCCCAGAGATTAGAGGAGTGGAAGGGGTTTCTCCCCTCGAGGGCAGTGGAGGTTCCCCCCGAGGAAGAGGAACCTTCATCATAGCATTCCACAGATAGAGCACCACCCCCTAATCGAAATTCTCTGGCGAAGAGGGTTCCTCTCCCCAAACTATCCTGAATAAAGCTTTTAGACATTCTGGCATTGAGAGGAGGATTAAAAATGGAGAAGTTACTGGAGGGGGTCAGGGTTCTCGATCTGGGGCGCTATATCGCCTGCCCCTACTGCGGATTGCTCCTCGCTGGCATGGGGGCGGAGGTGATTCGATTGGAAAGACCGGGAGGGGAGCCGGAGCTGGTATTCCCTTTCAAATTCGATGGCTGGAACTATTTTTCGGTGCTCTATGCCGCCGGTAAGAAGGGGATCACCCTAAACCTGACGCAGGAAAAGGGAAGGGAGATATTCAAAGAACTGGTGAGGCGGTGCGATGTGGTGCTGGAGAACTTCAGTGTCGATGCGGCAAAGGCAATAGGGCTTGAGTATGAGGCGCTAAAGGAGGTTAATCCTCGGATTATCTTTGTGGCGATCACCGGGTTCGGTCAGTACGGTCCCTATGCTCACCGGGTGTCCTTTGACCCCGTTGCTCAGGCGATGTCCGGTGCGATGAGCATAACAGGCTTCCCCGGGGATCCCCCTCTCAAATCTGGGGTGAACTTTGTGGACTATGGCACCGCCCTCCATGCTACCCTGGGCACCGTTTCCGCCCTCTATCATCGGGAGAGGACGGGCGTGGGTCAGATGGTCGATGTCTCCCTATTGGATACTGCAGTCTCCTTTATGGGAGGAAACTTCGCCCTTTATAAGGTATTTGATTGGATCCGCCCCCAGCTGGGCAATAGTGGCTACTTCACCGCCTCCGATTGCTTTAGGGCCAAGGATGGGCGGGTCTATATCGCCATCATTACCGATAGGCCTTGGCGCCGATTGACCGAAGCGATGGGAAGGGAGGATCTGGCTAGTGACCCCAGGTTTGCCACCGACAATGACCGCTATGAAAACCTTGAGCTTCTTTACCCTATAATCAGCCAGTGGGTAGAGGAGAGAACCGTCGCCGAGGTGGTCGCCGTGCTTGAGGAGATGCAAGTTCCCTGTGGTCCGGTGAATACAATCCCTGAGGCATTTGACGACCCCCATGTCAGGGCTCGGCGGATGATTGTAGATGTCGATTACCCTGTAATAGGCAAGGTCCCTTTGACCGGGTTCCCCATAAAGTTCTCGGAGACGCCGGGCGAGATAGAGGGGCGGGGTCCCTTGACCGGCCAGCATAATCAGGAGATCTATTGCGGCCTACTGGGCTTTAGCAGCGAAAGGCTAGCCCAACTCCAGGAGGAGGGGATTATCTGAATTCATTCCGACTTCGTCTTGCCTCTCAATCGCTTGAGGACGGCATCTCTATACACCCTTGCCAGGCTTTTGCCGTGCTGAGGCATCCTCTCCCGCTTCTTCCGCCGGCGCCTCTCGCGCCGCGCCTGCCTCGTCTCTCGGTTCACTTTATCACCCTGAAATAGATTTGTGACGGTTTGGCCTCCATCCCTTCTCTCCCGGCATAATAAGCCGCCTTTTCTGCCTTGAATTCGGATAAGATTTCCAGCCAGTCCTCTTTTTTCATCAATCTCTCATCTCCAAAATCCTGTTTAGGATACCAGAATGTGGGGACGCTGAAAATAATAACCTTGGCCACCCTTAGCTGTTCTTGGACCAATTCTCTGATATGTCCGTCATCGAAGTGCTCAAAAAAGCCCTGTGAAAAGCAAACATCGAAGCTATTATCCCTAAATGGTAAGCGATATGCATCTGCCTTTTGGAAAGTTACCTTTCCATTCAAATAGGCATTGTTCTGCCTTGCGATATCCAACACCCCTTCATCATTATCGATCGATATTATCTTATAACCGAGGTGCGATAAAAAGATGCTAAGGGCACCGCTTCCTGAGCCAACCTCCAATATTTCCCTCTTGTTTTTCCGGCCAGTGGATGTTATCTCAACTAAGAAGGGCTTATGATCCCATATGTTATCGATGAACCTCTCTAGAGAAACCGCCCTTTCCTTATAGTATTGCTGCCAGTCCATCGAATGCCTCCACCTTTTTATAAACCTCCAATGTCTCTTCGGCGGTCTTTTCCCAGGAGAATTTCTTCGCTTGGGCTAGCCCCCTTTCAATCATGGTCTTCCTCAATGCAGCATTGGTTAAGACCTCCCTCATCGCTTTTGCCAAGGCATCGACGTCGTAAGGATCAACCATAATGGCAGCATCGCCAACAACCTCCGGCAGGGACGAGGTGTTAGAGGTTATGACCGGGCAACCACAAGCCATTGCCTCCAGTGGTGGTAGTCCAAAACCCTCATATAAAGAGGGGTAAGCGAGCAAAGAGGCAGCGGAATAGTAGTCGGGCAAATCCTTTTCAACAGCCCAATCCACAAAAATGACATCTTCATCAAGTCCCAAGCTCTCTATCTGTTTAATGGTCTTTTTTCTGAATTTGTCGCTCCTCCCCGGAGAGCCTACTTTTACCAATTTTAATCCTTTAAATTCCTCTTTTAACCTGGAGAATGCTTGTAATAACCTGTTGAGGTTCTTCCTTGCCCTCTCCGAACCGACATACAGGATGTAAGGTTCATGAAAGAGTTTTGCTTTTACAGGCTTAAAGATGCTATGATCAACGCCGTCATAGATCACGGTAATCCTCTCCCTAGGGATGTTCAAGTATTTAATCAAGTCGCTTTTAGTGTTTTGAGAAGCCGCTATTATATGGCTTGCCTTTTTAATGCCTCTAATATCGAGCTTTAATAAGATTCGTTCCCCGATTGTTTCCTTATCGAAGTTGAAGCAGCATCTTGCTAGATCATGGACTGTTACCAGAAAGGGCTTTTTGAGAAAAGCAGCATACCTGGCAAAATGCTGATTGGGGAGATTAACTATATCATCCAGCGTTCTTAGTTTCCTCGCAAAGGAATAAGCCCCTTTCAGAGAGAAATACCTTGGCGTCTCGATCTTTACAGTTTTTATCCTTTTTGCTATCTCTTGACTGTACCTATCTAGACCTGATCTTTCAATGGTTACAATTAGCACTGCCATCCCAACACTACCACCTTTCAACGCTTTGGAACAGAGATAATGATGTTTCTTAATGGCCTTTAGGGCAGTATGATGGAGGTTACTCCATATCCCTTCTCAGCTCGATGATGCGGTCCCTGAGGAGCGCCGCCCTCTCAAACTCCAGGTTCTTGGCCGCCATCTTCATCTGCGATTCAAGGTCCTTGATCAGGCGCAGCATCTCGTCCTTGGGCAGTGGGGCAACGGTATAAGGGGCGCGGGTCTCTGCTACTACCCGCACTCGGTCGGTTATATCCTTGATCGCCTTCTTGATCCCCTGGGGGGTGATGCCATGACTCTGATTATGGGCCAACTGGATATTGCGGCGGCGGTAAACCTCATCGATGGCGGCCTTCATCGAGCCGGTGATGGTATCGGAGTACATGATCACATGGCCGTCGATATGGCGGGCGGCGCGGCCCATCGTCTGAATCAGCGAGTCCCTGGACCTGAGAAAGCCTTCCTTGTCCGCGTCGAGGATGGCCACCAGGCCTACCTCGGGGAGGTCGAGCCCCTCGCGAAGAAGGTTGATACCGACAACAACATCGTAGACGCCCAAGCGGAGGTCGCGCAATATCTCCACCCTCTCCAGGGTCTCGATCTCGGAGTGAAGGTAATGGGTCTTCACCCCCATCTCCTTGAGGTAATCGGCGAGCTCCTCAGCCATCCTCTTAGTCAGCGTGGTCACCAGGCAGCGCTCCCCCCGCTCGACGCGCATCTTTATCTGGTCAAGTAGGTCGTCGATCTGCCCCCCGGTGGGCTTGACCTCGACGCTGGGCTCCAGAAGCCCTGTGGGTCTGATCAATTGCTCCGCCACCTGCTCGCTATGCTCATACTCGTAGGGGCCGGGCGTTGCCGAGACGTAGACCGCCTGACGGATGTGCTCCTCGAACTCGGAGAAGTTCAGGGGGCGATTGTCCAGCGCCGATGGCAGGCGAAAGCCATACTCCACCAGGGTCTCTTTTCGGGAGCGGTCGCCGTGATACATGCCCCGCACCTGAGGCAGGGTCATGTGCGACTCATCGACGAAGAGGAGGAAGTCATCGGGGAAGTAGTCGAGCAGCGTCCACGGCGGGCTCCCGGGGGCGCGCCGCGATAGATGGCGGGAGTAGTTTTCCACCCCGGTGCAATAGCCCGCCTCGCGCAGCATCTCGATGTCGTAGTTGGTTCTGGCCTCAAGCCTCGCCGCCTCGAGGAGCTTCCCCTGGCCTCTCAGCTCCTTCAACCTTTCCTCCAGCTCGGCCTCTATATCCTCGATGGCCGCCATCAGCTTGTCGTGGGAGGTGACGAAGTGCTTTGCCGGGTAGATGTCTATGGATTCCCTCTCCGTCAGAAGCTCGCCGGTAAGGGGGTCGACCTCAACGATGCGCTCGATCTCATCGCCAAAGAACTCCACCCGCACCGCCACCTCCTCATATGACGGCTGGATCTCCAGGGTGTCGCCCCTGATGCGGAAGCGGCCCCTGGTGAAGTCGATGTCGTTCCTTTCGTATTGCATGTCGACAAGCTGGCGCACGATGCGGTCGCGGTTTCGCTTTTCGCCCTTAGCGAGGCTGACGACGAAGGCGTGGTACTCCTCTGGGGAGCCGAGGCCATAGATGCAGGAGACCGAGGCCACGATGATGACATCCTTCCTGGTGAACAGGGCGCGAGTTGAGGCATGGCGCAGCTTATCGATCTCCTCGTTGATGTCGGTCTCCTTCTCGATATAGGTATCGGTTCTGGGGATGTAGGCCTCAGGCTGGTAGTAGTCGTAGTAGCTGACGAAGTATTCCACGGCGTTATCGGGGAAGAACTCCTTGAGCTCGGTGCAGAGCTGGGCGGCGAGGGTCTTGTTGTGGGACAGGACCAGTGTTGGTCTTTGCACCCTCTCGATGATGTTGGCCATGGTGAAGGTCTTGCCGCTGCCGGTGACCCCCAGGAGCGTCTGATGGCCATAGCCCCTCTCCAGCCCCTGGACAAGCTTATCCGCGGCCTGGGGCTGGTCCCCGGTGGGTTGAAAGTCAGACACGATCTTGAAGGGTGGCATTTTTTGGAACTCTCCGTAGTGTGACTTTTTAGGGGTCGTAGGTTCGACTCTCAGAATTTCCAACCCTCGTTGTTGAAAAACTCGATGATCGAGAAATGCTCTATGGCATAACTATTGCATACATCCGGAATTTTCGCTCTGGTACCGCCACCTGGCTTTTCTTCAGTGACCACGATGCACTGACCACCGAGCAGAGTTAGATTTCTTCTCTCTACAAGCGCAACTGATATGACAAAAGGGTCAGCATCCGGAGTTTCCTTTTGCGGATCGATTAGCTTGGGAAATCTTGCTACAATTTCTTGCGCGAGGGCGACTTGCTCTTCGTCCAGCTTCCTAAATGTTTTCTTGCGTCGCCTTACCCATTGGAAAATTTCGTCATCCTTTTTGCTAAGTTCCTCATATACCTGGTGAGGGGAGATTAGGCGACCGCTTTCTATCAAGGTATCGAGCTCCTTCCATAGACTCGGGAAAATATGAAAGGGATAGCGTTCCTTCATTTCTATCCATGCACTTGTGTCTATGCAGTAAACGATGCTCATCCATAACCCTGTCTATTCTTACTTCTAGAGCAAAGCCTGTACTTTGTCTAGATGCTTAAGGTTGATAGACAAGTAGTCTGCTAGGTCGCTGTAAGTGATGAGTCCCTTCTCCCTTGCTTCCAGAGCAAGCGAAACAAAAAGACGGCCGTTTTCCATCATACATCGCCTTGCTGGATGTACATAGAAAGGGTGCTTGCGTTTCTCTCGGGATTGCAACTCTGCGAGTTTCGCCTCGTACTGGTATCTCGAGATTAGTCCGCAAATCAACAACCTACGTAGTACGACCTGCCTACTGACCTTAAACCGCTGAGCAATCTCATTTAAACGAGCATCATCTACCGAAGACTGGCGGAAGATTAGCCTAGCACATTCGTCCTTTTCCAAAGCGTGCTGGGGAACTAAGAAGGCACCGGCGAAGTGATTGCAAAATCTTTCTATCTCCTGCATATTAGCGTCATCATGATAAGTTTCGTTCGGGATACATATCCCTGATACGCCCAGAAGGAGATGAGCGTATTCATGAAAAAGGGTAAATATCCTTGCGGCGATAGAGTCATGCATGCTTACCACAATAGTGGGTAGCATGTGGTCCAAGAGCGAAAACCCACGTCCTTCTTCAGGAGGTATTCTTGCCTGATAAACCACAATGTTAAAACCTTCGAGGGCCACCCTCCATTTACTAAAAGCCTCGTATAAATTCCTAAAGCTTAATTGATCGTTGACACTCATTGCCAACCTATCTCGTTCTCTCGTTGCTGTTATCTCTGGATCATCACTAGGTGAAGCACCCCCGATATTAGCTACTGGCTCACCTTTAGCACCTTCCATTTCCATCAACTCTGTCGCTAGCGATTGAACACGCCTGGCTCTTCTTATCGCGAGGCGTGCCTTCCTAGACAATGGACGCCGCTGCTCTTCAGGCAGAACACGAAAATCAGTGGGCAGAGGGGGTTCTTCCGGCGGCGCAGGGAGGAAAAATGCAGCTAGAGGTCTTTTATAAGAGTAAGCGAGCTTTTCTAACGTGGTCAGGGTAGGTTTCTTGATCCCGTGCTCCCACTCCCATTCTTCAATGGTGCTAATGCTGACATTGAGTATTTTTTTAACAGCCTCAAGGTCGAGCCCAGCACTTTCTCTTGCCCATTTCATAACAGCGGGATTAGCGTTAACTTTTACACACTTACGAGCCATTTACTTCTCCCTATAAGCCTTGCCTATTATATCACTCTCCCCCCTACTCCCCCGTCTCCACCTCTTCGGCGATGCCGATGCGCTCCACGGACAGGGGCACGTAGTTCACTTTCCCCGCCTCGATTAGCTCCCTTAGCTTCTTTTCGTCGTCGCTGAGGCGGAACCTGCCCGTCTTGACCTCGATGAAGTCCACCCCCTCATCGTACTTGATGCCCACGAAGTCGATGGGCTCCCCCAGGTAGAAGAGCCTGTCATACTGCGTCAGCTCGAAGGTGGCCATCAGCTCGTTCAGCTTCCCCGTCCGCTTGCTCAGGCTCCCCGTTATCGATTGCACTAGGTCATGGGGCAGGCCCCGAAGCATGTCCTGGATCTCTTTTACCGAGGTTTGAGAGGCCAATGCGAAAAGCAGCTTCTGCTCCAGGCCCTCGATATCTGGAATCCTTATCTTCCTCGGCCTGAGGGCCAATACAACGATGACCGCAAGCAGCGCCAGAACAACTATAGCGAAAATCACATATACAAAGGTGTCCATAATGCCTCCTTACTCCTCGCCCCAGACCCTTACCTCCCCCTCCTCTAAAGTATAGCACGGTCCGGCGTCCTTTTTCGCCCTTTGCCTCAATTTCCTGTCGAAGGCTCGTGCCACCTGTTGGCTGGTGGCTGCCAAAATTCCAATGTCAAGAATTACCTCGGCGATTTTGCCCAAAAATCCCGGCAACCGATAGCACCAGGAATAGAGACGGACAAGAAGCTCGAAGCGCCTTCTCAGAGCCTTCAGTTGCTCCGCGGAGATGTCTTTTTGCGAGAGGACGGTATCCTCATAATAGGTATCGATGTGTTTATCGGTCAAAAAGCCTTCCTTTTTGCATATCTCGTAGGCCTTGGTCCCGGGGTAGGGATAGAAGATGGAGACGTGCATCACCTTCGGCTTGACCCGCGCATTGAGCTTAATGGTGTCCAGGATCTGGGGTCTTTTCTCATAGGGGAGCCCGATCATA
>Ga0209979_1000942_pt1 | contig 34757 bp, 31 predicted proteins | sample AnhtaG_FD_183114 | JGI IMG/M metagenome (GOLD analysis project Ga0209979, IMG submission 183114) | Deep subsurface microbial communities from Anholt, Denmark to uncover new lineages of life (NeLLi) - Anholt_01485 metaG (SPAdes) (version 2) | ecosystem: Environmental > Aquatic > Marine > Oceanic... | reverse complement strand
GGTGACCTTGCCTTTCTGCCCCTCGAGGTTCTATTAGTGGTGATTATCATCGAGCGCCTCCTGGCCCGTCGAGAGAGGCAGGCTAAACTGGAGAAACTCAATATGGTGATGGGAGCTTTTTTCAGCGAACTGGGCAACCGCCTCCTTCAAGACCTCCTGAAACATTTCGATAACCGCCTGGAGATTTCCAGGCACCTGAACATTACTGAGAGCTGGACAAAGAAAGATTTCCAAAAAGCTGTCGCCTTTGCGCACAACCTCAGAGTCGAGGTTGACTGCCGAAATATAGACCTTGGCGGGCTCAAAACCTTCCTGGCGCAGAAGCGAGAGTTCCTGCTGACGATGCTCGGGAATCCCAGCTTGCTGGAACATGACCGTTTTACCGACCTGCTCTGGGCAATTACCCACCTGGATGAAGAGCTTGAGGCAAGACCATCGCTTATTGGTCTTCCTGATAAGGACCTGGAGCACATTGCTGGTGATATCCGAAGACTGTATGATCACCTGGCCAGTGAATGGTTAGACTACGTTCAGCACTTGAAATCGAAGTATCCCTACCTTTTCTCGCTGGTCCTGAGAACGCATCCGTTCCAGGAACATCAGTCCCCCATAATAACCTGATAGGGCCGGACTGTATTATCTCCAGGTGTAGAAGCCTCCAGATTTTGGCTGGAAGATTTCTCTCGGTTTCGCTGCGCTTATGTATAGTTCCCATTACGCCATGAACCCGCCCAACATTCTGACGGATTGTGCAGTTTTCCAGTCACCTTAAGCGCTAAGGGATAAATTCGACTCCGCCTTTGATAATCTGGCTCAGAAGACGCCGAAGGGCAAAGAGCTGAGATTGCCAGGTAGCACCGGCGACGGTTGGTTGTATATCGCCGCCTGCAGGGCTCTATTCAGCAGGAATACCGCTGGCTGTCAGGGGCAGGTAACGTTCATTCGGTCGCTGTCCCAGCAGTGCCAGTCGTCATCGCCGAAGTAATTGAGGTTCTTGACACGCCCTTCTCCGGTAGTGCTGCTCCACTCGATATATGTGTGGTTGTCCTGGCCCTTGTTGTACATATCCCAGATGTGATCGTAAGGAATACCTTTGGTATACTGGGTATCGATATAGCCTCCGTTCTCCGGACCATCGGGGACTATGTTTGTGTATCCGACAGCGTGTGTGCCTGTGGAGATATTGCGGGACCAGTCTATTCGAACCAGGTCGGTTGGGACAGCCGGGCTCTGCTTGAGAATCCAGAAGCCCTCGGTTGCAGGGAGGTTGTTTTCGCCGTAATACCACAGAAAGTCCTCATACTCGCCTTCTTTCGATATTCTCATATCCCAGTGGACTCCCTCCGTGATAAACTGTCCGTGCAGCTCGGCGGTGTATACGGAGCCGCCAATTAGCACTGAATATGATCAGACCCATGAGCCATCGGGCTGCTGCAGTGGAATATTATGAAAAGACGCACGAAATGCTGCTACCGGCACCGCAAGTCCGACTCTGATAATTGTACTCCAGATGCCTACAGCGAGCGCCGCATAGTTCCAGTTGGATTGATTGCCTGATAGGACTGAAGGTAGAGAGAATTGTTCACTGACGGGAAACGACAGGGAAGTGGCTTGCATCTGGGATTCGGTGACGAAGACTAAACCGGTCGTCTCACTGGTCTCGAAGTCTTCAAAGGGGATAACAAAAGTCTCTACCGACGGAATGGTCGGCGCCCCTGATACGTCGCTGCATCCGGCGACGGTCAAAGCAGCAATGACCAGAACAAGCAGTAAATGCACCAGAGTTCTACCTCTCAGTGTTTTCATAGATATCTTCCTTTCATACCTTCGCCTGTTGCCCAGATTGCGGGATAGAGCAGAAGTACCTTAGAGCAGACTAAGTCGTTAACATTCATGTTGGGATACACTAACGTCTGAGCGCTTGTTAGTCAATGCCCTGTGCTGGCTGACCACATGGGTAACACGGGAGAAAGTATTTTAACAAGTTCATTTTCAATATACTCTATCGGCGCAAAATAGCCAGGGGATCGGTGTGGACGGTTGGAATTATACTCAGTAAGCCAGAAAGGCCAGCTTGCACATTCTGCTATTTTGTGAACATATTCTTCCGCTTACTGTATACGGTGCCATCAGCTAGAAGGGGTCCAGTTTTACTTGATTGTACCGTCACTGCTAATCCAGTGTAACGAAATAAATGTAATTAAGTATAAGACAGTGCGGACGCGTGAATCAATCGATCATTCTTGTACTCTCGTTTTAGGGACTCTTCTTATTGAGCGTTTAAAAGCTTTGATAATTTCATGAGCTAGTAGGAATAAAGCGACTGCAGCGAGAACACTTACCCAATCGCTGAGGGTCAAGGGAGCAAATTCTAAAAACCTATTGATGAAAGGAGTGTATATTGCTGTCATGGTGAATCCGATTGAGATCACAATGGACCACAGTATCTTCTTATTACTCCAAAAACTACTGCTGAAAAATGAATCGTAGGTATACCTTCTAGATAAGATATTGGCAAACTGACAGAAGACAATAGTAGCGTAACTTAAGGTAGTAGCCCTTGAGTACAGAGCGTGTGTCATTGTAAGTTCAGCGCCCGTGCGCCCCATGAACACCACGAAATTTATAAAACCAAGAGCTCCCATGAGAAATCCCAAGAACAGAATCTCAAACATTGTGTACCTGTTTAGGATGTGTTCTTGCTGTCTTCGGGGCGGAGAGGTCATCAGATCCTTTGAACCTGGATCAAAGGTAAGAGCGGTAAGCGGTAAAATCTCTGCCAGCAGGTCGATTGCCAGTATTTGAATAACCAGAATTGGGATTGGCCAGCCAAACAAGGCCACCCCGGCCAGCCCCAGAAGAACGATAGACAGTTCCCCTCCGTTGCTAGTCAGAGATGCGATTATCGTTTTCTTTAGATTGTTGTAAATAGTTCTGCCTTCTTGTATTGCATATATAAGTGTTGAGAAGCTGTCATCCAGCAATACAAGTTCAGAAGCTTCCTTGGCGACGTCAGTACCAATACTCCCCATGGCAACGCCAATGTGGGCACTTTTTAGAGCCGGGGCATCATTGACCCCGTCTCCTGTAACTGCAACCACCTCCCCTTTGCTTTTTAACGCTTTTACAATTCGTAGTTTATCCTCTGGGGAAACTCGGGAGAAAATAAGAGACTGATGATCTTCCATAATTTGTATGAGTTTTTCGTCCTTGGTTTCAGACAACTCTTCTCCGGTAATTACAACTGCCTCTTTGTTTTCGGGGGAGAGGTGAATTTGCTTTCCTACTGCTTGTGCTGTGATGGCATGGTCGCCGGTCATTATAAAGGTTTTAATATGGGCTTCATGCGCATTTTCTATTGCCTCTTTAACACCTTCCTTTGCAGGGTCATTCATTGCCATCAACCCTAACAAAATTATGTTTTTCTCCGCATCATCCATTTCGTAATCATATTTATCATCTTTTAATTCCCTGTATCCGAATGCCAGGACACGCATCGCCTGCTTGGAGTATTCGACGTTTAGCGTGTTCAGCATTTCAGCATTCTTCTTTGTGAGCTTGGTCGCTTTACCTCGCTTGTAGATGTATTTGCTCACTGCAAGAACGGAATCGATTGCTCCTTTCATGCAGAGGACTTTCTTACTACCAAACTGTCGAATAGAACTCATCCTTTTACGCTCAGAATCGAAGGGGAACTCCTTGAGTTCCGGATTTTCCTCGTCCTCTTTGGGAGAGCGTGTCCCTAGCTTCGTTGATACAGTGATAAGGGCAGCCTCGGTTGGATCACCAATGGGATACCAGCCTGGGTGATCATTATCAGGTTCATGAATTTCTGCATTAGATGCCATGGTGGCGGTATCGAGCATGATTTCTATTCTCTCGATCTCCCGCTCTGTCAGTTTCTCACCTTTTGAATCTAGTATGTCTCCCTCTGGCTCGTAGCCAACCCCCGAGACTTCATATTGATGGCCATCAAACCAAATGTATTTTACAGTCATTTCATTTTTGGTAAGCGTACCCGTTTTATCTGTACAAATAACATTAGTTGATCCCAGGGTCTCTACAGACGATAATTTCTTAATAACGGCATTTTTCTTGGCCAAACGGGCTACACCATTCGATAGTGCTATGGTTATTTGCATTGGAAGCGCCTGGGGAACAACAGCAACTGCAATGCCCAGGGCGTAGATGAGCGCTATATTAATACCCAACCCCTGCCATATGGTAACTCCGAACAGTATAAGCGCAATTATTATGGCAAAAACAGTGATTCTGTTGGCAATAGACTGCATTTCCAGTTGCAGGGGCGATTTCGATTTCTTTTCTTCCTGTGTCAGACCCGCAATTCTCCCCAGTTCTGTATTCATCCCTGTAGCGACGATGACCCCTTTTGCATTCCCTGTAGCCACGGTCGTACCGAGGAATGCCATATTGTCACGGTCTGCCAGAGATGATTTCTTCTTTATCGTGTTACTGTGTTTTCCTTGGGGCATTGACTCTCCTGTCAGGGAGAAATCATTGGTTCTCAGATCAAATGATTCAATTATGCGAATGTCGGCGGGAACTTTATTGCCTTCCTCAAGGTATAAGATATCTCCGGGTACCAGTTCTAACTGTGGCAGCTCAGTCAACTCGCCGTCTCTATATACTTTGGCGGGAGATTGGACCAGCTTCTTAAGGGAATCCATGATGCGTTCTGCCTTATGTTCCTGGAAATAACCGATAAACGCGTTTATCAGTACAATTATGAACATAATGGAACCACCGCGAAAACTGCCAATGGCAAAGGAAATTACTCCTGCGATGATGAGAATAATTACAAGCACATTTTTAAATTGCAGCAAGAACTGTAACCACTTAGGGGTTTTTGCCAGAGTGATGAGCTGATTTTCACCATATTGAGTGAGCCGTTTTTGAGCGTCCGGGTTCGAAAGACCCTTTTCACTCGTTTTAAGAGCTTCGAAGCAGTCTTTAACTGTTTTTAGATAGAAGTCACCAGGTTCTGGCATCGCAGCGTGTCCCCTTGACATTACATTATATATCGCACAAACAATAATTGGCTTATATTAAGAGTTTCTATTCTGAGTTCACACTATAAACAAAACCTCGTTCAGAAAGTCCTTCGGCGATGACGACTGGCATTGCTGGGACAGCGACCGAATGAACGTTACCTGCCCGTGATAGCCAGCCGTAGTAATTACCTTCACAGAGAGTTCTAATCTAAAGAGGCACTAACAATATACGTGTGCAGTTTTCCAGTCGCTTTGAAGCGCCAAGGGATAAATTCAATCCAGCTTTTAGTAATCTAGCTCAGAAGACGCCGAAGGGAATTCCATGGACACCATACTAATTAGGCCTGCTATAAATCAGGTATTATGTCCCGAGATACCACTTATCTTTTCCATACCTCAGGGGTGCAGGACATTTTTTCTCGGACAAGAGTATAATTCAAGGTTAAATTCATTTTTGTCTAACGTGAAAGGAGGTTGCTATGTCTAACGTTTATGAGAGACTTCGTGAAAGATTGGATATGTTTCCTCAGGGATTCCCCAAAACTGAAAGCGGCGTGGAGCTGGAGATACTACAGCATCTCTTTGCTCCGGATGAAGCTGAGATAATGTTGCACTTGCGACCGTTTCCAGAAAACGTAGCGGCTATAGCAGAAAGGGCAGGGAAGGATAAAACTGAACTGGGAGAAACCCTGCACGGGATGTCAAGAAGGGGGCTAATAATGCGCTATAAGGCGCCTGACGACGAGCTTTACTACGCCCTGATACCCTGGGTAGTCGGAATCTGGGAACTCCAGTTGAATAACCTGACCCAGGAAAATATCAAACTTTACGAGAAGTACTTCGAGGAAGGGATGGTACCTTTACAGCGAAATCGAAAATTAGGGGGACTTCGCGTTATCCCTGTCGAGAAAGAGATAGAGGGGAGCACAGAGATTCAGCCCTATGAACAGGTGTCACAGATTATCGAATCACATACCAGGTTTGCCGTTGCCGACTGCATTTGCCGCAAAGAAGCTAGAATGCTGGGAAAGGGGTGTGACAAGCTGCTGGAGGCTTGTATGAGTTTCGGAGCGTCAGCGGATTTCTACATTGAAAATGGAATCGGCCGGGAAATTTCCAGAGAGGAGGCCAAGAAGATACTGGCGAAAGCCGAGGAGGATGGCCTGATTCACTGCTCCACAAACAGCGCGGGCAACAAGGCATTCATATGCAATTGCTGTGGCTGTTGCTGCAAGTCCTTAACAAACGTCACGAAATACGGCAATCTCCAAGCCATAGTAACGTCGAATTACTATGCCGCGAAAGACCAGGAGACCTGTACCAACTGCGGTACCTGCGGGGAGCGATGCCAGGTAAATGCCATCCTAAGTGAAAATGACCATACCATCATCGACAGGGATAAGTGCATTGGCTGTGGGCTCTGTGCATCTACGTGTCCCACAGGGTCAATAACCATGGTCCGCAAATCGCCTCAGGAAACCTCTCCCATTTTCTCCAGGGGTAAAGAATTGTTGCAGGCAATGGGAAGGGAAACAGGTAAGGTATATCCTTTCGAATAGAGCTGGAGATCTGTTTCCAACAGACTGGCCCCGAATTCCGCCTTCGGTAATCTGGCTCAGAAGACGCCGAGAGGCGAAGAACCGAGATTCAAAACGTTCCTGAAATGGCTTAGCAATTGCCTGACCACCCCACGGGGTTCGAGGAAATTAAGCGAACAATTTGCCTTTTTGTTCAGTACCGAACAAGCAGGGACTGCCCTGGCTATTGAGCGACTGTCGCCAGAAGAAAACCATTTGCATAGTCTCCTAGACTTGGGTCCGGCGGCAAACCAAGAGAATAGGACACCTGGGCTCTGTGTGCCGCGAGAATATAGTGCCATTCTAAAGATTGTGAAGATTTGTGAATTAAAGTGAGGATAAGTCATCTTTACAGCGCGTGGGTACTAGTAGTATAGTACAAGAGTACTATACGAAGGTAATTTCGAGAAGGGGAGATGCCCAAACCTACGGCATGGAAAGCCGAGAACGATTACTTGTGACCATGGAGCTTTCTCCTGAAGAAGAGGGCGGGTCGGTCCTGGGCGAGAAGGCACACCTCAAATATACCTCTGGGGTGAAGCGAAAATAAACCAAAAGGAGGATAAGGGATGAAAAAGAAAATCTTAACACTGGGGATGGTCCTGGCTTTGGTGGCGGTTCTCGTGGTGCCAGGTGCGGTTCTCGCTACCACTACCGGCGTCACCGGGGATGTGATAGAGGGCTACACCTTCACGCCGCCATCGGCAATAGCCCTTGGCAGCATGACTCCGGGTACTACCGCCGCCGGTAGCTCCACAGATGGAAGCCTGGAAGGCAACAACTCTCTTGGCTACACCGTGACCGGCGTAGATGAGAAGGGGATCAGCACGGGCTATATGGTCAGCGAAGTTTTAGGAAGTGTACTCGGCAGTAAGCACGAAATAAGCGACGAAGATGCTAGCTACGTCAACGCCGATACCGCAAAGACTTTCGTAGATACTTCAGGTCCTACGAACGTTGCAGTTTCGCTGTATGTTCACCAGGATGTCGCCTATACTGACACCGTTGACACAGGCTACAAAATAACCATCACCTTCACGGTGACGCCGAAGACTTAGTAGGGACTGGCACCGGGGAATAAAGACTCATCGGAAGGCTGCTCGACCACCGAATGGTAGTTGAGCAAAGGTTGGTGCGTGCCCAGCAGGGTGAGCCTGCTATGCTATAGTTAATCGCATAATCTCGTATGAGATTGCTCGCCCTCGATAAGAGTTCCCTCTGCATTTGATGGAGAGGGTTAGAGTGAGGCAAGGCAAGGGTGAAATCCCCCTCCCTCTAACTCCCTTCCGCCAGGGGAGGGAGAGTTATAAGGAGTTTTGCAGTTGACTATAATTTAGGTAGGAGAGTTAACCGTGACGTGAAGATAGGTGTTCGTATTTTCATAGCGTTGCTGGGCCTTGTCGGCCTGCTGCTTTTTGGCTCCGGCTCTCCTTTAGCCGGCGGAAATTCGAGCGAGGGGAAGCTGCCTCTGGACAAAGCCAGACAGGTCCTGGAGGAAGCGCTGGTGGGCGTGCCCGGATTTGCCGGCATCGCCCACTCAGAGGAAGCGGGTGAAATCGTCGTCTTCCTGGAGAATGAACAGGCGAAGGGGATTATCTCCGACCGCTTTGAAGGCTTCCCTGTACGGAGGGAAGTCACCGGGATATTTCAGGCACTTCCTGTTCAGGTAACGGAACCCATAGCCCCCAGCCAGGCAAACACAGTTAGCGGTGATAGGTTAACCGAGGTCAGGCCGCTTATCGGCGGGATAAGCGTATCAGCCTATGTTGCGGCGGAATACTGGGCTGGAACACTGGGCATGGTAACCTATGACAATAAGATACTGTCCAACGCCCACGTCATCGCCCTGGACCTGGCAAACGACTTCCTCCCCGCGGGGACACCCGTTATCCAGCCCGGCAGGCTTGATGGCGGAACCCTGCCCGACCAGGTAGGGGCACTGGAGAGTTACATACCTATCATTTTCCACAGCAATCCTAATATACCTAAGCCGACGTACAACTACGCCGATGCGGCAATAGCCACTCTTGACCCTGAGGTTGAGGGGCTGAGCGGCTGGCAGTTTAGCGAAACGGGTGACTACCAGGTTTCAGGGACGACTACGGTTAGTGAGGGGGATACCGTGAGGAAGTCCGGGCGGACGACTGGTGTAACTGAGAACACAATAGTTTTCAGCAATGCCTCCACCTGGGTCCAGTACGGTTCGCAAAAATATGCTTACTTCGTGGACCAGATTGCTGTAAATCAGACATTCTCAGACTCGGGCGACTCTGGCTCCGTGGTGGATAAAGATGGCAGCTTTGTCGGGCTGGTTTTCGCCGGCGGTTCTGACTACTCTATTGTTTGCAAGGCAAGTTACATTATCGAAGGGCTTGGTATTTCAGTCGCCCCTCCGGGGTACACATTCACCGCGCCGCCGGCGATAGGACTGGGCGGAATGGCTCCGGGCACGACAGCCACGGGCAATTCCACTGGAAGCCTGGTGGGCGACAACTCCGATGGTTACACCGTTACCGGCATAGATGCCAAGACGACCAACACGGGCTATATGGTTAACGGAAGCTACGTACTCGCCAATAAATTTTCGATGGGTCCCGCTGCCGATAACCTTGGCCCGGCGGATGCGTCGCAGACTTTCCTGGATGTAAGCGCGACTGGCACGTATGACGTGCCAGTCTATGTTAGCCAGTCAGTCGCTTATACCGACGCGGTTGCCGAAGGCTACACCATAACCATCACCTTCACGGTGACAGAGAAATGAAGATTATTGCTGGCATATTTATAGCACTGGCGGCACTAGCGCTGCTCACTTCTCCGGCTCTGGCCCAGCTAGGTATCAGCCCTGGCTCTATGGATATGCTGGTGCCCGAAGGGGAGCATACCCTGCCCTCCATCACCGTGCGCAACGATTCAGACAAGCCTATGGACTTCGAGGTAAAACTGGCGGGCTATGGTCAGGACATTAGCGGCAGCACTGAAGTGCTGGAGCCCGATACCAATCCTCTATCTGCACTCTCATATATTCAATTCGACCCCGCCGAGTTCTCCCTTGAGCCGGGCGAAAGCCAGGAGATTGACTTAACTGTCTCCATTCCCCAGGGAACTGACGGCGGCGGATATGCCGTTGTCCTGGTTGTTGCCACGCCCAGAGACGAGGAGGCGATTACGACGGTCAGTCGCCTGGGTGTCCTGGTCAGGCTCACTATCGCAGGGTCGCACCTGGTACAGCAGGGGAGTATCGAGTGCATCGGGTCTGAGCCGGTCGAATCGGGGAAGCCCATTCCCATAAAAGTAACCTATGCCAATGAAGGTAATGTCCATTACGAGGTTCAAAGCAGCGTAACCATTTTCGATGCCCAGGGAGATGTCCTGGATATCGTGAGAAGCAGCGGGGCAGTAGTACTGCCCGGCTATTCCCGGGAACTTGTCGCAGAATGGATTCCCGATCGTGACCTTGACCCGGGCATATATGATGCACTAGCCAGCGTTTCTCTCGAGGACGGCACCCTGCTTGATGAAGCCGAAGGCAGCTTTGAAGTGGGAGTGCCCTATGTGCCGCCGTCCCCGCCGGTCAGCCTCACGCTCACCCCCGCCAGTGCCTCGATACTGCAAACAGAGGATGGGAGAATCTCCATCAGCTTCCCCCAGGGCGCGGTATTCAGCCAGTTGGAGATTTCACTGCGGAGCTATCCTCTAGAGCAGCTTGCCACCCCACCACCTGATTATCATCTGGCGACGACCGCCTTTCGTGTTGACGGTTTGCCCGGCCTGCTGGCAAAGGAAGCTACGGTAACCGTAAAATACACTGCGGCTGACCTGGATAAGGCTAAGGGCGAAGCCTCAAGGCTGAAGTTAGCTCGCTGGGACGAGGCAGAGGGCCAGTGGACGGTGCTCGAAACATACCTGGACCGGGAAGCGATGACAATAAGCGCCACTACCAATCAACTCGGCATCTGGGCGGTAATGGTGGCTCCGCCGGCAAAGGTGAACTGGGTGGTAATTGGCGGCGCGGCGGCTGGTGTTATAGCTTTGGCTTTACTGGTCTATTTTCTTGCGGTAAGGCGGAGGGGTTACAAACCGTGAAATGGAAACGGTTTTGCTGCGTGATTTTGCTGGTTTGCCTGACACTGCCAGCCGCTCCCGTGATGGCAGCAACCGGGGCTACGGGAGTTACCGGCTCTGTTCCACTAGTAACCTATGAAGTCTCTGCCTCAGACATCGGCTATTTCAGTGCTACCATATCCTGGAAAACGAATGACGCTGCCACCTCGCAGGTGTTCTATGATACCAAGGATACCAAGCCTCACGAAGACATAGCTGACTACGCCTATCATACCAGTGAGGATACCAGTCTAGTCTCTGAGCATAGTGTGACCTTAGCCAGGCTTCGTCCGAGGACCATCTATCACTTTAGAGTAAGGTCGGACGTTCCTGGTACGGAGGTTATTGCCATTTCGGATGACTATTCCTTTACCACTTTGTCGCCTCCAGTTGTGGTTATCCCACCAGTTCCTCCAGCACCACCTCCAGTCCCGCCGGGACCGCCCCCAGGCATTCCTCCTGTGCGAGAATCTGTTGCTGCCCCTGGTATGTTTATCAAAGAGGTCATCGCTGAGTTCCTTAACGCTGCTGGAAATTTTGTGGCTAATAATCTCGCATCCTTCTTTCGTATTGTACTCTGGACGAGTGTAAGTGCCTCAGACAATTGAACATTGTGCCGGATTGTGCAGTTTTCCAGTCGCTTTTAAGCGCTAAGGGATGAATTAGACTTTACCTCTGGTAATCCGGCTCAGAAGATGCCGAAGGGCAAAGAAATAAGGTCGCCGCCAGGTCACTCGTCAAACAGTCTATGCAGGCCAGTCTGAGATAAATGGACAGAACAACTGCTGTAATGCTGTCATGCCAAGGTTATTCTGAGGTCAGACAACGGAGCCTACGACAAACTGCTTCGATACGTGTCAGTGCTTCGTCAATATCTGAGGATGAGACCATGCGGTGAGTAACCGCACGGAATGGGCGGCCGTCACGTAAGCCTACCTTTACCCCTGCTCTCTCGAGACTTTCAAAAAACTCGGCGACAGATAATTCTGAGGAGAGGTCAAACATTACGATGTTGGTAGGTATGTCATCCTGGGCCAGCGTTATTCCTTTAATGCCCGCCAAACCCTCTGCCAAATGTCTCGCATTGAAGTGATCTTCAGCCAGGCGGTCTACCATTGTTTCCAGCGCTACGATGCCCGCAGCTGCGATAATGCCCGCCTGCCGCATGCCACCACCCAGCATCTTACGGAACTTACGGGCTCGCTCAATGAAATCCTTGCTACCGCACAGTAGTGATCCCACCGGCGCACTCAGTCCCTTGGAAAGGCATAATGCCACAGAATCGCAACTCCGGGCTAGCGCGTGCGCCGGTACGCCGAGAGCAATTGCGGCATTGAAAATGCGAGCGCCATCCAGATGTACCTTTAACCCTCGTGTGTGGGCCAGATTACAGACTTCGTCTGTGTAGTCTATGGTCAGGACTGTTCCGCCACAGCGATTATGTGTGTTCTCAAGGCAGAGGAGCGTGGTTTCTGGGTAGTGAATGTCCTTGCCGCGAATTGTCCGGTCAATATCATGCAGGCTGAGACGCCCGCAACTATCATTGGGCACGGTGCGTATAGTCACACCGCCGAGGGCTGCAGCACCTCCAACTTCGTACCAGAGCATATGTGCCTCATCTCCCACGATAATTTCGTCGCCATGTTTGGTATGGGTGAGCACGGCGATAAGATTACCCTGGGTGCCGGAGGTAGTGAAAAGTGCGGCTTCTTTACCCATCATCTCCGCCGTCATCGCCTCAAGGCGGTTGACCGTGGGGTCCTCACCATAGACATCGTCACCTACCTCGGCCTCAAACATTGCCTTCCTCATGTCAGGTGTAGGATGGGTAATAGTCTCGCTACGCAAATCAATTACTTTCATCTCGCATTGCCTCATGTTCCTATCAAGTCAATGGACGGATAACCGCCCGTTTGTTGAACCTTCTCAAACAGGAGCTTGGCAACAGCTATGTCTTCGACAGCGATTCCAGTTGAATCGAATACAGTAATAGCGCTATTATCTGTCCTCCCTCTCTTCTTGCCCACAACTAATTCAGCAAGTGTTCCGTAAACCTCACCGATATTATATATACGTTTCTGAATAGGGACGTTAATCTCCCCGCTGGTACTAGCCTGTTTCAAGTCATCAACGACGACGATTGCCTCCTTGAGTATGGAGGGATCTAGTTCTTGCTTACCTGGTGCATCAGCACCGATGGCATTTATGTGAGTCCCGGCCGCTATCCATTCCTTCTTGATAACAGGACTACGAGAAGGGGTCAAAGTGCATACGATATCTGATGCCACCGCCTCTTGAATGGAACAATTTTTAATCGAAAGCTGCGACAAAGACTGCATTAGTCTATCCACTGCAGCTTTGGAAACATCAAAAACATTTATTGAGATGGGGCTGAACAGCTCGGCATGAGCCAGTATCTGCGTGTGTGCTTGAAAGCCAGCGCCGATAATTCCAATTGTATGCGAATCTCGTCGCGCCAGATACCTGGAGGCGATAGCTGCTGCCGCGCCGGTTCGGTAGGCCGTGATTTCAATAGCATCCATTATCGCCAGCGGATATCCTGTTTCCGGGTCACTGTAAATCAGGATAGCCATAATCGAAGGTAGACCATGAGACGAATTCTGAGGGTGTACGTTTACCCATTTCAGGCCGGCACACCCCGGTAAGGCGGCGGGCATCGCCCTGAAATCACCATGTTCCAGGGATAGATATGTTTTAGTCGGCATGTTTCCCTTGCCTTCTCCGTACATCTTGAAAGCCTCTTCCACCACATCGATAACGTCTGACATCCTAATCAGGGTTTTGATGGCGTTTCTATCTAACAACAGTGTAGGCATAACCTAGTAAATCCGATGGTTATTATGGAGAATTTCCCTATTGAATTTACTCCACTTTAACAGCACGGTCAAGGCACAACTCACTTTCTACCTGTCTGTCACCTGTGATTATGATGAGCGCTGTAAGCGCTGAGGGGTGAATTCAATTCCGCCTTTGGTAATCTGGCTTAGAAGACGTCAAAGGGCAAAAGCTAAGATTGCCAGGTAGCTTGTTAAGCTTATTAAATCCCGCCGTGGCTCTATTCCAGGTCTACATCTGCCTCAAATGTTATGGATGGCAAGGTGAACAATTCGATGAAAAGTTCAACAAAAAGTACCTTGGCTTTGCGTCAACTCACATATCCCTCTTTAGCAATGGGTCGCATCAAATGACGAGACCTTAGCTTCTATCTATACGCAATACCCTTATTGGTTTATTTAAGCTTCTTTGCCCTCATACTTGAAGGAGATCCGTACCTTCACACGATAAGCGGTAACCTTGCCATTCTCCAGCTGCATATCGAACTCTTCAACCTCAGCAATGCGCATGTCACGCAAGCTCCTCGAGGCCTGTTCAACGGCGGCGGCGGCTGCCTTTTCCCAAGACTCGGTACTGGTGCCAATCAACGTTATTATTTTATAAACACTGTCAGTCATGATACCCTCCTTTCAGATTTGTTGTGTATTATACAGCCAATGCTCTCAATGAGGCAATTAACAATATGACGGATGGTGCAGTTTTCCAGTCGCTTTTAAGCGCTAAAGGATAAATTCACTTCCGCTCTGGCTTAAGCTCTTTCCCCTTTTAAGGCTTAAAAAGTCCGAGTTATATTCCTCAATCGGGCCGGCATCAGCAAAGCTGAAGTATCTATTCTCGTCTATTAAATTATGTTCGACGGAGTTTGTTATCGAAGATGAAGAACATCCTCTAGGATACGAGCAGCGTCATAAACAAAGATAGGGCACTTGTTTTGAAACACCCCGCTCTCTTTCGCTAATTCATGTTCACCAGCATCGCTTAAATCATAACCGATTAGTTCCCTGCACTCAATAGAGCCATGAAGTGCTGTGAACTTGTCGATGAACTTCCTTGCTAGTTTGTGGGTTTCTTGTCTGGATTCTTCATCGGCCAAACTCGCCTGACCACGTTTCAATCCAATCACCATCACTACTCCGGTTATGGCTCCGCAAGTTCTACCCATGCGCCCTATTCCACCACCAAAGCCACAGGCGATCTTCAAAGCCAATGCTTTTTCTAGGCCTAGCTGTTCGCTATATGCTGATAATACCGCGGGAGCACAAGAAAACCCTTTTTCAAATTGATTTTTTGCTTCCATTGCTCTACTCAATTGTTCCTCCTATAATCGTACAAATGTAATTGATTTTGGTCTGCATCATATCTCTAAAAGCTTAAAGGTGTAAAGCCCGTTTTCAAATTCTCCACACAGTAAGGCCAGATATATCATGGCCGATTGTACTTTTCGAGCAACCTTTGAGTACTACAGGACAAACTCAATTCTACTAGGGCTTAAGCTCTTTTCCCCTCTTTGAGGCTTAAAAAGTCCGAGTTATATTCTTCGATGAGGCCGGCATCGGCAAAGCTGAAGTATCTATTTTCGCCTATTATGATGTGGTCCAGGACCTTAATCTGCATGATATTCCCGGCGAAGACTAAATCCTGGGTTATTTGTTTATCGTTATCGCTGGGCTGAGGATTCCCGGCCGGGTGGTTGTGGACAAAGATCAAGGCCGCAGCATTATGTTTGACGGCGCCCTGGATAATTTCCCGGGGATAAATAGCACTGGCGTTCAATGTCCCTTCAAAGAGGTCTTCAATCTCCACAACGCCATTTTGGGAATCAAGGAACATGACTTTGAAGACTTCTTTTTTCAGGTCTCGCATAGAATGGTACAGGTAATCGAAAACCTCCCTGGAGGACCGGCAGTAAGGTTTATCGAGGACTTGTTCCTTAAGAAAGTCCCTGGCTAATTCTTGCATGAATTTGATTACAAAGATGTGAGCTGGGCCTATTCCTTTGATTTTCTGCAATTCCTCGGGTGGAGCTTCCAGAACGTCTCTCAGGGTCTTGAACCTCTTTATGGCTTCTTTGGCTTGCGGTTTACAATCACTGCGAGGCGTTCCCAGCGTCAGCATTAGTTCCACAATTTCGTAGTCGAGGAAGGCTGCCAGCCCCGATTGATTGAACCTTTCCCGCAGTCTTTTCCTGTGCCCTTCCTGGCTTTTAGCTTCCATGCTTCCGGCTTTCCTTATTATATACTATGGTTATGGGCATTACGTTATACGACGGCAACGGAAGTGCTGATATAATAATAATGTAATGAATTTAGCCCGGCAAATAGAGCAATATCTCCCCCGGCAACTCCTGGAGCTAGTCAAGGATGTCAGCGGACAGGCTGCCGAGCTGGGACAAAGGGTATATCTCGTCGGTGGTATAGTACGAGACCTGCTTTTAGGTTATCCCAATTTCGACCTTGATCTGGTAGCCGAAGGCGATGCGGTGAAATTAGCTCAACAAGTGGCTGAAACCAGCCAGGCAAAGTTGCTTGCCCATCACCGCTTTGGCACCGCCAAGCTCAGGTATGAGAATTTCACCCTGGACCTGGCGACAGCACGAAAGGAAACCTATGCCAGACCGGGGGCACTACCTGCGGTTACCCCGGGCACCCTCAAGGATGACCTCGTCCGTAGAGATTTCTCTATCAATACTATGGCTATATCCCTCGCCTCGAACGATTATGGGGAGTTAATCGACCCCTATCAAGGTAAAAGCGACCTGGAGCACCGGCTTATTCGTATTTTGCATCCCGGAAGCTTCAGCGACGATGCCACCAGAATTTTACGAGGCGTCCGTTATGAACAACGGCTGGGTTTTGAGTTCGAAGCACAAACTGTTCAGCTACTTAAACGGGATATTCCTATGCTGGATACGATAAGCGGCGACCGAATCAGGCACGAGCTAGAACTAATTTTAAAGGAAAAACAGCCGGAATTGGCTATCAAGCGGCTTGCCGAGCTAGGAGTGCTGCCAAGAATAAGCCCCTTCCTCAAAGGCGATGGCTGGATAGCTGAGAAATTTGACAAAGCGCGCCGTCTGAAGAAGCCCAGCCAATTGCCCTCGCTCTATTTCTGCCTTCTTATTTATTCATTTAGCGAAGAGAATATTGAGCAATTTCTCGCCCATCTCAACATACCGGCAAAATTATCCCGAGCCATACGCGATACACTCCGCCTCAAGACCAGGCTTCCCCTCCTGGACAAGTCCTCCCTGAAACCCAGCGAGATTTATTACCTGCTCCGGGAATATGAGCCCCTGGCGATACAGGCAAATGCCATAGCCTCAGACGAAAAAGAAGGTACCCCATCCTTAATCGTACATCGCTATCTCCAATTATTTCTCACAAAACTGCGCTATGTCAGAACTGCCCTCGATGGGGAAGAGCTAAAAAGACTGGGCATCTCCGCTGGACCAGCGATGGGACACGTTCTACAGATATTGCATAAGGCAAAATTAGATGGAGAGGTCAGCACCAGGGCAGATGAAAAAAAACTAGCCCTCTCTTTATCACCGAAGTTATAGTGGTGGGAAGGGAAGAATATTCAAGACCGCCGGGCCGAGGTAGCAGGCCAAAAGATACTTGGGGAATTTTCCTGCCCAGCAAGGCAAGAGAAACTTCCATAACGGTAGTTTAGAGGCTCCGGCCAGGAGTCCGGCTACGTCAAATGGCAATATAGGTTGAAGAGAGATGAAGAAAATGCCCCACGGGCCATATCTCTTCATCCATCCTACAAGCCTTTCATATCCCGGTGCGCTCTCGGCGAGTATGAATCTCTTTCCCCAGTAACCAACATAATAGCCCGTTATTTCCCCCAAGGTGCCAGCGCTACTAGCTATAAGAGCTACCAGAATAGGGTCCCACTTCGATGCCGCTGCTATCATTATGGCGACGAAAATAGGTACTGGAACAATAATACTGGCGTTACTTATCAGAGAGGTTACAAAAACAACCAGGTAAGCTGTAGTGGCAAACCCTTCAACTGAAAGATCAAAATAGGCCATCAGATATCGAAGGAGGAAATAAAGGCCGACGCTGAGACCAAGAATGATAACAGCATAAATCGTCGCCAGAAGCCACTTATTTCGCTTGATTTGCTCCACTATACTCATATTTTCACTTCACTCTAATCTTCTCCCTTCAAAGAGGAGCGTTCTAGCCCCCGGGAAAAGGAGACGTCAAGTAGCATTCCAGCCCTTGTCCTCTCAAGTTTAGACTTATCACTTTGGCCTGTCTCTCCTCGGAGAAAAAAGTAAAAAGACATAGCCCGGAGCCCGAGACATAAACTCCCGGGGCTCCGGCTTCTTCCAGAGTCTTCCGATATTTGCCCAGCTTGGGGAAGAAATTAAAGGCTACCATTTCAAAGACGTTAAACATAAGACTATGGTCAATCGCTTTCCCTTGTCTCAAAGATGACAGGGCCCGTTGAACAAACTGGCCTCCGGTGAAATCAGCAACGCGTAAATTATTGTACATTTGCTTCGTTTTGTCCGAGATTTTAGGTAATGGCGGCACCAGTAACACAAAGCAGGTTGAAGGCAAGGACGGCAGCGGGGTTACTTTTTCCCCCTTCCCCTCTACCAGAGCCGTGCCTTTATGGATAAAGAAGGGAACATCCGAGCCCAGCTTCGATGCTAAACGAACCAGCTCAGAAAGCGGCAACCCCAATCCCCAGAGCTCATTCAGAGCTAAGAGGGTGGCAGCGGCATCGCTGCTGCCACCCCCCAATCCCACACCCCAGGGTATATGCTTGCGAAGTTCGATTCGTGTCCCCAGACTACATTTTGTGCTTTCCTTGAGCAGGGTGGCCGCCTGTGTTACCAGGTTATCGCGCTTTAAGCTGGGCACATCACATTCAAAGCATACTTCCTCGTCTAATTGAAAATTGAGAACGTCACATAAGTCTATCGACTGGACAATACTGGAGATTTGGTGATAATCATTATCCTTGCCCAGTACTTCGAGGACAAGGTTTATTTTAGCCGGGGCATAAACAGTCAACATTGCAAGCTCTTTGTAAAGGGAGCAAAGATTTTCCATAGCTCCCTCCACTCCTCCAGGCTAAGAGTTTCAGCCCGCCGTTTAGCTTCTATTCCAGCCTTCTCCAGTAGTGAGGCAACCTGGCTGGGCGGCATCTCCAAAGAGTGAGCCAGGGAATTGCGAAGCTGCTTACGAGGAGCGCTGAAACCATGCATAACTATATCAAAAAAACCGGCGACATCGGATACCTCAATAGGCGGCCGGGAGTAAACATCCAGGCGTAAAATAACCGAATCCACCTTCGGCGGGGGATAAAAACTTGCCGCCGGTACATACGAAATAATAACAGGTTTACTATAGAACTGAGCCTTAACACTGAGCAATCTCATCTTACCGGGGGCGGCAGCAATAGCTTCACCAACTTCCTTCTGTACCATTACCACCATTTTTGAGGGCCGGGGCTGCGCCTCGAGAAAATGGCTCAACACCGGTGAAGTAATGTAATAAGGAAGATTAGCTATAACTTTATAGCCCCGGGCAAGTTCGGAGGCGGGTAAATTATTTTGAAGTTGCCGGGGGGTAACCTTAAGTATATCGGCATGGACAATTTTGACATCCGGAAAGGCAGCCAGTCGTTTCTTCAGCAGGGCAGCTAATTTGGAATCGAGCTCAACAGCAATGACCCTGGCTCCTCGCCTGGCTAACCCCTCAGTTAGTATGCCCAGGCCCGGACCTATCTCGACTACAATGTCCCCGGGGCTGAGTTCGGCAGCAGATAGAATACGCTCTAATACAGCTTCATCTATAAGGAAATGCTGTCCTAACCTTTTTTTCGGTTTGAAGCCAAATTGTCGCAGCAATTGCCGGTACAAAAGTCTCAGCCCTGTCCAAACAATTGATAGAAGCCCTTTCCCACTTTCCTTCCTGTGTACCCAATCTCGACCATCCTTTTCAATAGCGGAGCCGGCTTATATCTTTCCCATCCAGTCTGCTGGTAAATCCCTTCCAGGAGGTCAACTATAACGTCTATACCAACCATGTCTGCCAGCTCGAATGGGCCCATAGGCCAGTTATGTGATAACTTTTCTATTTTATCTATATCTTCTATGCTGGCTAAATTCTCCTCCAACAGCTTGGCGGCCTCATTCAAAACCAAGGTTATTATTCTATTGGTTACAAATCCCGGGGAATCTTTAACTACGACTGTTTCCTTACCCAGAGATTTAACGAAATCGAGGCTTACCTTCAAAGTTTCCTCTGATGTAAGCAAAGTTTTCACTATTTCTACTCCCTTCATTAACGGTACGGGGTTCATAAAGTGTGTGCCGATAACCTTGTCGGGACGCCTGGTCGCAGATGCCAGTAGACTTACCGGTATCCCTGATGTGTTAGAAGCCAGAATTGTTTCTTTGGGGCAAATTTCTTCAAGCTGTCCAAATATCGGCAGTTTTACCTCCGCCCTCTCAAATACCGCCTCTATAACGTAATCAGCATCTTTAGCGGCATTTTTCATGTCAACTGAGGTATGAAGTCTCGCCAGAGCTTCATTCATCTCCTCTTGCTTGATTTTTTCTTTTTGCACAAATTTACCCAGGCTGGCTTTCATCATGCTCATACCACGGTCAAGAAACTCTTGTTTTACGTCAACCATGGTTGTCTCATAGCCGGCCTGTGCCGATACTTGGGCTATGCCACTGCCCATAGTCCCCGAACCAATAACACATACTTTTTTTATTGCCAATTCGTCACCACCTTGATTATTTGAGGCTGTTCGAAATTTCTTACGCCATGGTGTAACCACCATCAACGCTGATAGTCTGTCCGGTTATGAAGTTAGCTCGGTCTGAGGCCAGGAAGAGAACAGCATTGGCTATATCATCTGGTGTCCCCAGCCGTCCCAGAGGGATACCCTTAGCTATTTTCTCTAGCGCTTCTGGGGTGCCAAATACTTTCATCATCTCATCCGTCCACATGCTCTCCGAAGTAGTAACGTCTCTGCTTGCAGGAACAACAACACCCGGACAAATCACATTGACGTTTATCCCATAGCGGCCAAGCTCCCTGGCTAAAGACTTTGTCATAGAAACCACAGCACCCTTGCAGCCACTGTAAACAGCTTCTCTCAACTGCCCTACTCTGGCAGCATCAGAACCAATGCTGATGATCCTTCCGTACTTCCGTTCAATCATATGGTCTAAAACGGCTCTAGTGCAGTTTATATCGCTCCAAAAATTGCGGGCTATCTCCTTTTCCCAATCCTCTCTGAGTTTCCGTACAAAAAGGTCGTCCCTGACCCAACCAACAACGTTGACCAGTATATCTACCTGACCAAACTTATCCAGTGTTTGCTTCACCATCGCCTGTACCGAATCCCAGTCGGTTACATCCGTCCTTATATTCTTAACTTTGCCCTTGCCTAGAGCATTGGCCTCCTTAGCCACTTTAGCTCCTTGAGCTTCATCTAGTTCGGCTATGGCCACGTTCGCTCCTTGCTCAACAAAAGCCAGAACTATACCCCGCCCAATATTGGAGCCACCCCCGGTAACAATTGCTGTTTTACCTTCGAGACTTAAGAAGTCCATCTGTGAACTTTTTCTTATCTACTCTGAATTTCATAAGCCGTGCACCTGTTCTCGATTCCTGAACCGGGAAGCTGCCTTTGCCAGCTAGCTCCAACCAGGCAACTCTATATCACACTGGAGATACTATTTACCGCTGCTTCCTTCCGGACCTGACGGGGTTCATAGTCTCCAGTTGCATAGAACCCGATTATCAACACCGCTCAGCAAAAACAAATCTAGCCGGCCGTAAACCTCAAACAGGAATTCAGCCCCGCTATAGCGGTTTTCGGGTACAGGGCACCGCTAGCTCCCCGCCTAGCACGGCTCAGTTCATGATGTTATCAATAAGTGTTAACCACGTCAACATCAGGATAATGTGAGCGTCCGGTAATGTCATTCTGAGAAGTCCAATAGACAAGGCTAACAGCTACTCTTTCAGCTAATTCTGGGTTAACTCTGTTTCTTTGAGCTTCTTTCTAGATATCTTCCCCGAGCTGGTTTTGGGTATGCTGTCTACAAATTCAATCCTCTTAGGGATCTTAAAATCAGCTAGGTTTCTATAACAAAGGTCAGACAGCTCTTTTGCCGTGGCATGTTGCCCTTCTTTAAGCACCACGAAGGCCGTGGGGATTTGGCCTCCATAACCATCGTTAATCCCTACATAGGCTACCTCAGCTACACCAGGATGGCTTAGCAGTAAGAATTCAACTTCCGACGGACCAATCTTGAGTCCAGAAGACGTGACTATTATAAACGACTTCTTCTCTATATACTCGACGTAGCCCTCCTCATCCATCCTGACTAAATCTCCGGTATAAAACCATTCATCCTTCAGGACTTGAGCTGTGAGTTCAGGAGCTTTATAGTATCCTTTCATCACCCAGGGGGCATTGAACACAGCCTCCCCTATTTCGCCCCTGGGAACTTCCTTGCCGTTGTCACCCACTATCCTAAGGCGGCAAATTGGCTTGCCAACAGTCCCCAGTTTACGGCTGTTAAAGGTGCTTATGGAAACGGCTGAAGCTTCCGTGAGACCGTATACCTCATAAAGGGATAATCCGAACTTGTCCTCCAAAGTCTTCATTAACTTAGGAAAGGACTTTGCCCCCGCACTAACAACTAATCGCAGTGAACTCAAGTCATATCTTGTCAGGACTTCGTCACGCACCATAACCAGGGCATTATACATGGCAGGAACACCAAAGATAACCGTGGCTTTTTCTTTCTCTACAGCCTCCAGGACAGCTCTGGGAGTGAAGTTAGGGATAAGCACGACGGTGGAGCCTGTGATAATCGAACCAAAAAGAACCTCAAATAAGCCATAAAGATAAGAAAAGGGAACAAGGTCTATGATGACATCTTCTCTTTTTCGTTGAATGCCTGCGGAAACTATAGGAGGAGTTCCCATAACGGAAGCATGCGTATGTACCACACCCTTTTGCTTACCCAGTACGCCGGAGGTGTAAAATATAGTGGCTTCATCATCGTCCTTTATATCGATAGCCGGTGATATGGAAGAACTGTTAGCGATGGTTTTTGTGTAAGCGGCTGTATCAACCTCAACTACCCGTTTTAGCAAAGGAATATGAGGCAAAACTGAGGAAAGCATCTGAGAGAATTTCCTCTCCGTTATCAGAATTTCCGAGTCGGAGTCTCGCAGCAAAGAATCAAGCTCAGGTGCTTTAAGCGCAGTGTTGAGCAGCACAGCTACGCCCCCACCTTTAATCACCCCGAAATAATTGATGACCCACTCTGGGCTATGGGACATCAAGATGGCTACATTGGTACCCTTTTTCATCCCCAGCTCCAGGAGGGCATTGGCTACTCTGCTAGAAGCTTCATCCAGTTCCCCATAAGTAATCCTCTGAGCACCAAGAACAATGGCTTCTTTGTGTGGTATTTCACTGGCAGTATCTTCCAAGGTCTGTTTAATATTCATCTCAGCCTCCGGAAAACCTTATAAAAGAGTATATCGTAATAAAAGGTATATGGTAAAGCCCTCAGCCACGATTGCTGGAGACAAAGAATAGATTGCTTGGCAATGATGAGAGGTGGAGATATCGCTAATATGTTGGACGAGTACCAGCTATTAACAAATTGAGAAAGCATACCACCATTAGAAAGAAGAGATTGTCCTCAGCACCACTGAGGTTTCAATCTGCCTCTCGGGGATGTGCCAGTATGTCCGCAAGAGCCTATCCTTTTCCCTGGACGACACCAGCTTGAAACCGTGTTTCTCGTAGAATCGAATGGCCCAGGTGGCATCAGCCCAGGTCCCTACCAGAATTTCCGGAGTCTCGGCCAAGCCTATGAGATATTCAAGCAGCCTCTTGCCGATTCCCTTACTCTGGAATCCTGGAAGCACATAAGCATGCCTGATCAAGGTAGTATCTTTAAGAGCTTGAATTCCGGCCACTCCGAGCAAATGCCCGCCTTCCATCCAGCTAAAAAACCGTACACCAGCTTCAATTTCCTCTTTTAATTCCCCGGCTGACATATACGGCTCTTTCCATCTATCATCCGGGATTACTCCTTTGTAAGCTTGCGCAGCATCATTTATAACCTTGAGTATAGCATCGGAATCCGAAGGCAATAGGCTACAAATCATGTTGTTTGAAACAGGGAATAGCGGGCACACTCTTCCCGGCTAATGTTACAGCTTCCGTGGCGGTTGTATTTGTTGTTGCTGAGCCTGTATGGCAATTACTTCGCTTCCGGCTTCAAATAGCTCTGACTTGATTTCGTGCACCAGGCCCCAGGACTGCGCCTCCTCGGGATTCAAAGTTGTTCTCTCAATCATGGCATCAGTAATATCTTTGGCGCTTTTACCTGTATTGGCTGCGATTACCTTGGCAATGTTCTCCATATCAATCCTCAATCCCTTTAACCTCTCGTCCAGCAGTTTCTCCTCTAAATTTTGTTCCCCTCTAAACTGCGCACTAACGCCGTGAAATAGAAATCTCGCCTGGGGTACTGAGAGCCTCTTCGAACCGGCACAGTATATGACGATGCCTATTGAGTCTACGCTGCCGAAATTATGCGTAGTTATGGAAGCAGGTAATCCTTTTAAATAATTATATGCGCTTAAACCATGGACGACAGAGCCGCCAGGCGAAGAGATAAGGATGATGAAATCTTTTATCCCTTGCTTCATTTTCTGGTCGACGGCACTCATCAGAGCATTGACAGTGGCATCAATCACCGGGGCGAAGAACCTGATTACAACTGGTTTCGTAGCCATGTTTTATCCTCCTCCTTTTGGCTTGTACTCTACTTCATTTCTGTAAATCTGCCTTGATTATAACAAATATCGTAGAATTAAGAGGTAATTTAATAACCTCTTCCTCAACGTTAGTAATTTCGATACAACTGAGCGTAAAATTGAGGTCAGGAAGCTCCGCTGTGCTATACTTACACACAGGAACTAGCTATGAAAGATATAGGTAAAGTAAATCTTAGAGGCAAGCTGGAATCTTTGGCTAAGGACATGGGGGCAACTTACTTCGGTATAGCTGACCTTGCTCTTGCCAGACAGTGTATTTCCAAGCAGGGCGGAGAATTTCTGACTCAGTTTCCACGAGCTGTTTCTCATGGCTTCGTTCTCACGGATGGCATTGTAAATACGCTGGTCCATCATAAAAATATTGCTGCCCTGAATACTTATTGGCATTACGTGTATCGAATTATAAATCCTCGCATAGACTCGATTTCTGCGATGTTAGCCCAATCCCTGGACAAAGCCGGTTTCCAAGCTTTCGTTGTCCCGTCGTCTCAAACAGTGGATAGAACCAGGCTTACCGGTGTGTTCTCCCACAAATTAGCAGCTCATTTGGCTGGGCTGGGATGGATTGGCAAGAGTGCCTTGCTCATTACACCGGAACACGGTCCCCGCGTTAGATGGGGTACGGTGCTCACAGATGCTCCGTTAGAAGCGGGAATACCTATGGATGAGATGTGCCACGACTGCTGTGCATGTGTGGAGGACTGTCCTGCACATGCCTTTACCGGACAGGCTTTCGGTAATCCCAGACCGAGGAGCGAGATATTCGTTGCTGAGGCATGTGACCACTATCTAAGCAAACGAGAGCAGTCTCGGCACAAGAGTTGCGGCATATGCGTTTATATCTGCCCGTTCGGGAGAAACCAGTGAGCAAAAACTTTCCTTGGTAGTCTCCGCAGTTTGCTTTTTACATCTGTGTTTGATAAGCGACATCTCTGCATGCCCGTTTTAGCTATGGTATATTATAATTGACGGAGCCGTATGAAAGACGTAAATAAGGTCAAGCGGAGGATAAAAGAGCTACGGGGGGTAATTAATTACCATAATTACCGCTACTACGTACTGGATAGCCCTGAAATCAGCGACGCCGAGTACGATGAGCTGATGAGGGAGCTCCAGCAGCTTGAGGCTGAGCATCCTGAGCTTGTTACCCCCGACTCTCCAACACAAAGGATTGGAGCACCTCCTGTAGAAGCGTTCGGAGTTGTCGAACATCCCCAGCCCTTGTTGAGCCTGACCAATGCTTTTTCTCACGAAGAACTGGCAGCCTGGCATAAAAGAGTAAGCAAACTTTTAGGCGGGCGCCAGTTTGACCTTGTTTGCGAGCCTAAAATTGATGGGCTGGCAGTTGCCTTGACTTACGTTGGTGGCTTGCTCGTCACAGGAGCAACCAGAGGGGATGGCTACCGGGGTGAGGACATAACCCAGAACTTGAGAACCATCAGGAGTATTCCCCTTTCCGTGCCCAAGGAGGCGCCACCCAGATTTGAAGTCCGGGGCGAAGTTTATCTTCCTAAGGCCGGCTTTAAAAAGCTCAACGAAGAGAGGGCCAAAGAGGGGCTGTCGCTTTTTGCCAATCCCAGGAATGCCGCTGCTGGCTCGGTAAGACAGCTCGATTCCAGCATCACTGCCAGGCGCCCCCTGGATATATTCGTCTATGCTCTAGGTTGGGCTGAAGGCAAGGCGGTGCCCGACACTCACTGGGAAATCATGCAATACCTAAAATCTCTGGGCTTCAAGATAAACCCCAATATTGCTCTATGCCGCTCCCTGGATGAAGCGGAGAAATATCATCAGAGCTGGGTAGAAAGCCGGGAAAAATTTCCCTACGAAGCTGATGGCATAGTAGCCAAGGTCAATTCTATTGCCCTCCAGCAAGAGCTGGGCACTGTGGCTCACGAGCCCAGATGGGCCATTGCTTATAAGTTTCCCGCCATTCAGGGCACTACGCGTCTTATTGACATTGGCATAAATGTAGGAAGAACGGGAAGCCTTAACCCCTACGCTATTCTAGAGCCAGTTCGAGTCGGTGGTGTAGTTATCAGTTCAGCGGCGCTGCATAATGAAGAAGACATCCATCGTAAAGATATCCGCATCGACGACTGGGTTGTTGTGCAGCGGGCTGGCGAAGTGATACCCGAGATCGTCGGACCTATTGTCAGCCGCCGTACTGGTAAGGAGAAAATCTTCTCTATGCCCAGTCGCTGCCCTGTGTGCGGAAGCGAGGTGATAAAGCCTGAGGATGAGGCTATGCATCGCTGCACCAACACTGCCTGCCCCTCTCAAGCCCTGGAGAAAATCAAACACTTTGTTAGCCGCGGGGCAATGGATATAGACGGCGTGGGGGAAAAGCTATGTCAGGCATTGTTCGAGGCCGGCCTGGTCAAGGATGCTGCCGATTTATATTACCTCACCAAAGAGCAACTTCTCGGTCTGGAAAGAATGGCAGACAAAAGTGCCTCTAATGTACTTAATTCTATCGAGAAGAGCAAGAATAGACCCTTAGCTAGGGTTATTTTTGCCCTGGGAATCCTGCATGTCGGTGAGCAATATGCCGGACTACTGGCAGAGCATTTTAACAGAATAGACGTGGGTGACCAATATGCCGAATTATTGGCAGAGCATTTTGACAGAATAGACAACCTGGCTAAAGTGAGTGAGGGGGACCTTTCAACTATTCCATCTATTGGTCCCAGGATAGCTGAAAGCATCGTTGCCTTCTTCAGACAGGAAGGAAACAGGCAGATTATCGAAAAGCTGAGGAAGGCTGGTGTGAGGCTGGAAAGAGAGAAAAGTAAGGAAGCCAAGCCTGAGGAGCTGCCTTTGGACGGACTGGAATTTGTCTTAACCGGGAAGCTGGAATCCCTCTCTCGCTCAGAAGCAGAAGCGAAAATAAAGGCCTTGGGGGGCAAAGCAGGCTCGGATGTCACCAGGAAGACTTCTTATGTGGTGGTGGGCGCCGACCCCGGCTTCAAGTTGGATAAAGCTGAGAAGTTAAAGATAAAGACGCTCAGCGAAGCTGAGTTCCTGGAGTTGCTGGATAAGGCTGTAGGCAAAGCATAGCATGAAATAAAGCAGTTGCTTATGAAACTCACCGTTGGTTTAGGTAATCCGGGCAGGATTTATGCCCGTAATCGCCACAATGCTGGCTTCCTGTGTCTGAATTACTTCGCCAGGCTTCATTCTATCCGCTTTGACCACAGGCAATGCCGGGCTAGAGTAGGCATTGCTGAAGTAAAGGGTGAGAAATTGCTGCTGGCCAAGCCAGGGACATTTGTGAATCTCAGTGGCAACCCCGTGGCTTGCCTGACGCGTAAGCATGACATTACTTTGAAGGACCTCCTGGTAATATACGATGACCTCGATTTGCCTCTGGGTAAGATTCGCCTGCGGCAGAGCGGAGGCTCGGGAGGACACAAGGGGATGAATTCTATTATTTCCGCCCTGGGAAGCGAGGCCTTCCCCCGAATCAGGGTGGGGATCGGGCGACCTCAGGTAGAAGGGCAATCCATTAGCGAGGACGCTATAGTAAATTATGTGCTCAGCGATTTCTCCCCTCAAGAAGACGCAGCAATTAAGCCTGTGATTATCAAGGTGTCTGAAGCCATTGACTGTTTCCTTACCCAGGGGATAGAAGCGGCCATGAGCAAGTTCAACTAGCCGCTTCATGAAGTTACATGCCATGCTACGCGGAGTGTGTGCGTCGAACAAACATATTTGACTATATATCTATATATAATATAATAATGAAGAGGAATATTATTCACAGGGTCGCTGATTAAATGAGTTACCCAATACAAATAGTGAACTGCCAATGGTGAGCACGCTCGGTACATAAAGGATAACGTCTATGTCTAAACGTCTGAACATCAACAGTGTCCCAGCCATAGTCGGTATCGTGGGACCCATTGTGGTGATTGTCGGGGACCTCACAGCATCTTCATCTATTCCCGGTTACAGTGCGGTCCGCGATTCAGTCAGCAGCCTGGCGCTGACTTCCATAGGCTGGCTACAATCGATTTGCTTTCTGGCTATGGGCTTGCTTCTGGAGATCTTCGTCGCCGGGCTGTTTTTCAATATTCGTAGAGCCCGGGGCTTCCATGCTGGCATCGTACTTCTTGCTCTCTGTGGCTTCGTGCTGATGTTGATTGCCACCTTTCATATGGACCACTCTGGAGCTCCGCCCATCGATGGAACGATCCACACGATAGCATCTTATGGTCTTGGATTGTTATTCCCTATAGCTATTTTATCTCTTGCACCCAGCTTCAAGGGCACCCCGAATTGGAAAAACATCTTTATTTATACTCTGATTGCCGGTATTCTGGCCCTGGCTCTGATAATGGGCGCTTTGTTTGCTGAGCAAAGAGGCTGGTTCGGTCTGTATGAGCGAATTATAATACTCAACGCGCTAGTCTGGGTGGAAGTAGTGGCAATCCATTTTCTACGCCTGCTACTGAGGCAGGAGCCAAAACCTCAATCCTGACAAATTAATTATGGTAACGACCTTGGCACTAGAAGACAGTCGGTAAGCTGCTTGTCAATATTTAGAAAGTCATTTACAGTGGAATATGACTGGCATATAATATATCATAGTGTTATTATCAATAATTGGAGGAAAAGCTATGAATAAAAGCCGTTTAGTGTTATCCCTGTCGATTCTAAACTTGCTGGGCTTCCTTGGTACCGTAGTCGTTAATGCGCTGGCCACTATCCTCCCCATAAATAATAAAACAACCGGCGAATTATCCGATCTGTATCCAAATTTGTTTACGCCAGCGGGGCTGACTTTTGCAATCTGGGGGCTAATCTATGTATTGCTTGCTATCTTCGTCATATACCAATTAATACCCTCTGTCAGAAGAGACGCCCAGAAGGTTGACTTTGTACAGAGAATCGGGCCGCTATTCTTTATTTCCTGCATCGCTAACATCGGCTGGATATTTGCCTGGCATTATGAAATCGTCCCCCTATCCCTGGCCCTGATGCTGATACTCTTCGGAAGCCTGCTAGCAATTTACATGAAGCTGAATATTGGCAAATCAGAGGCGCCGAAGACTGAAAAATATTTAGTGCATCTTCCTTTCAGTGTCTACCTCGGCTGGATTACCATAGCCACGATTGCCAATGCCACCGCTCTACTGGTGAATATCAACTGGAACGCATGGGGTCTTGGTGAGCAGTTCTGGGCAGTAGCAGTGATTATCGTTGGTATTGCTATTGCATTATCCGTACTCTTCACCCGGAAAGACATCTTTTATTGCCTTGTGGTTGATTGGGCATTACTCGGGATACTGCTAAAACGACTTTCAGTTACAACAGTGCCCGATCAAAGCGTAGTAGTCGTTACGATTGTCGGCCTGGCGCTTGTTACCGGTGGCGTTATAGCCCAACTGGTAAGAAAAAAGGTGTATTAGCCACAGCAACCATACAGTAAAATTTATTAGAGTCGGAAGTTTTTCACACCAGTTTTCTGGAATCTCAGCCATAGATGGCTTATCTCTTTACTAAGGAAGGGAAATATTTCGAGGAAGTTGTTTCATTGATTGGGCGTGGTGAATCAGCCTAGAACACCAGAATGAATATCGCTGGTACACGAATAATTCAGCATGAACATCGATGATATATCTATATATTTTATAGTCAACCTGGTGTTTTGGGTACCTGCTTTCTTCTTTCTATTCCGTATATCTTCTTGCAAAGTTTCGACCTATAGAAATATCCATAATCCGAGTGTCTCGGTAATCATCCCGGCGCGAAACGAGGAACATACCCTACCTAACTTGCTTGATTCACTAGCTGGCCAGTTGTCTTCAGAAGTTGAGGTGATTGTAGTAGATGACCATTCAGAAGACAGAACCAAAGCGGTTGCAGAAAAGAGTGCAGTGAAGGTGTTGGAATCGTTGCCAAAACCTGAAGGATGGCTTGGCAAAGCGTGGGCTTGTTATCAGGGGGCCAGAATAGCGTCCGGAGAAATCCTTGTTTTCCTTGATGCAGATACGGTACTGGAAAAGAACGGCCTCAAGAACATAATAGAAACCTATGTTGAGAAGGATGGCGTGCTTTCAATTCAGCCATATCACAAGATGCGCAACCTTTATGAGCAATTATCTGCCTTCTTTAACATAGTTATGATGGCTGGTATCGGCGCATTCACGGTTTTGGGTAGCCGCATTAAGCCGATAGGAATTTTTGGGCAAGTGGTGGTCATGAAAAGGCAACATTACCTCGATTCTGGAGGCCATGATAAGGTGAAAGGTGAGATTCTAGAGGATTTGGCTTTTGGATCAGAGCTCCAGAAGAAAGGGGTGGAAATCCATTGTCTGGGTGGGAAAAGTACTATTTCCTTCCGTATGTACCCAAACGGCATCAGAGAACTTATCAACGGATGGAGCAAGGGATTTGCCATGGGAGCGGCGAAGACTCCGCTACCCTTGCTCATTCCGATTATTGCCTGGATATCAGGTAGTTTAGGCACTACCAGAGGCTTGATCGAAGTGATCGTTGCCACAAACAATGTTCAAATAGCTATTTGGGGTAGCCTTTATATCTTGTACGCGGCTCAAATCTACTGGATTCTTGTACGAATTGGCAATTTCAAGTTCTATACCGCGCTGTTTTACCCCATACCCATGGCGTTCTTCGTTGTGGTTTTCACCTACTCATTTGTTCGTATCTTTCTAGTTAGGAGTGTCAAATGGAAAGGCAGGGAGATAGATTTGAAGCGTAAGGTGAATGAATAATGCTGCTTCATTTACCTACACTGCCAACAATTCTGCTTGATATTGCCACCTGGCTGATAATTCATATGGGTGTGTCCTACTTGATGACACATATCCCACTTCGTTCATTTGATACTGGTTTCTGGCTTTATAAACAAAGGAAATGGGAGAAAGACGGCAAGATTTATGTAAGAATATTCAGATTGAAGAAGTGGAAGAAAAGGTTACCGGATGGCGCCGCCTTGTTCAAAAAAGGGTTCCAGAAGAAACACCTCAAGGGACTTGATGATGTTTATCTTGATAATTTCATCAGAGAAACATGCCGGGCTGAGCTTACTCACTGGATAATGTTTTTATTAAGCCCGGTGTTCTTTATTTGGAATCCCTGGTGGGTCGGCATTGTGATGATAGTATACGCAATACTGGTAAACGTGCCCTGTATCATAATCCAACGTTATAACAGAATAAGATTGGAAAGAGTCTATTCTAAGCTAACGGCTTTGTCTGTTTGAAGTGCCTGCTGGCTCGTATTACCTATTCTCGAATGTGATGAAATGGGCCAATTTATTGCATGCGTAGATAGAATGATTGAGTAGCCGATAATCCAACTGCCCCAACAAATTAACAACGGCAAAGACGTCTGAACCCGCAATTCCAACCACTGTCTCATAAAAAGTAACAATTGGGCGTGTTGTTTTGTTGCACACCTAAGAGGTAATGAGGAACACTTACAACCATCCTCATTGATAATGGTTTAATGGGCCTTTATAATTCAATGTTAGTAATTTTTAAGTGATGGAATAGGAGTAAACAATGACTTCTGTGAAAGATGTGTTGGACAAACTCCAGAGCAAGGCTCGGCCAGAGCAGTTAAAAGGAATGGCTAAATACGGGATGACAGTGGAGCAAAGATTAGGCGTCTCGGTTCCTGATATGAGAAAACTGGCTAAAGAGATAGGAAAAGACCACAAACTGGCACTAGACTTATGGAGAACTGGAATAGCTGAAGCAAGGATCGTGGCTGCGATGGTTGGTGACCCTGATAAGCTAACTGAAGAGCAGATGGATGATTGGGTGAAAGGCATTAATTCGTGGGATGTCTGCGACCAGGTGTGCATGAATCTCTTTGAAAAGAACCACTTAGCCTGGAAGAAAATTGTCGATTGGTCTGAGCGGGAAGAAGAGTTTGTCAAAAGGACTGCCTTTTCGCTGATAGCTTGTCTGGCATGGCATGATAAGAAGGCGAGCGATGAGAAATTCATCGAATTGTTTCCCGTGATAATACGAGGAGCTACTGACGAGCGTAACTTCGTCAAGAAAGCAGTCAACTGGGCTCTTAGAAACATCGGGAAAAGGAACCTCAATTTGAACGCAGCCGCAATAAATGCTGCAAAGGAAATCCAGCAGCTTGATTCGAAGGCTGCTCGCTGGATTGCTTCTGATGCCATCAGAGAACTTGAGAGTGACGCTATCCAAAGTAGGCTTAGGAGATGAACATTAGCTCAGATTATTCAGCTCAGGCAACAGAAGCTTGGATATTGCTCCGCTGCGCCAAAAGATGAATTGTTACTTCTTATACTCTATAGTATAGCTTGAACATAGTACGAAAGAACTATTGACTGTTCCTCAGATAGCCGTATAATAGTTTCCATGGAATTACTTGTGTGTGGAAGGCAAAGTGCAAGAGACTACTATGAAGTCTTGGGCATTGCGACAAATGCCAGCGCAGAGGAAATAAGAAGGGCGTATCACAGGATGGCTTTTCAATGCCACCCAGATAGGCATCAGGAAACCGATGAAGCCCACAAAAAAATGCAAGAGCTAAACGAGGCTTATGTTATCCTGTCTGACCCGATTAAACGAAGGGAGTATGATGTTCCCCGAGGGTATGGTAGCAGAGTTCCGAAGTTCAACAAAGGCAGCAAAGTGAAAATCAGTAGCAATTCTCCTTCATTGTATAGAGGCCACACCGGGTTCGTAGATAAAGAACCTGTTAAGGATACCTTTCGCTTCTGGTATATGGTGAGAATCGAGTCCAAGGGCTTGACTGCAGTCAGGCGCTTCGCTGAAGAAGAACTTAAGGGACCGGACCATTAGCAGCTAGATCGACAAGTCAGCGTTCGGAATGAGTAGCTATCACCCGTGTGTGCTTTAGCGTCGTTATTCGTTGGTCACTTCCAGCATGCGCCGGGAGGTGGTGTGAATGCATTCAGGTGTTGTGGGGACCCGCTTTTCGAGACTGAAATTAGCCAACTGATGGTACGTGAATCTCCAGGTTTACCCTCTTAACATCGATAAATTCCCGTTTCATTGTCTTGATTACGGTAGCAATATCATTTGTGTAAGGAAGGGATGTGTCGATGAAAAGACCGATTTTCACGAAGACTCTACGTCTAACGAGCACAGAATCTTATTTGAGCTCCTTTACATAACTGTACACTATTGTCACGAATCTCTTCTATCATAATAGTTCAAAGTTCTGGTCATTCCCGGCAGCTAATGACATCCGTTGCTCCAAAGTTGGCAGAACGTTTTTTCTTTTTACAATTCGGTACCAGTCTCCGTAGCAGTAGATTCCTTGGAAGATAATGGCGGAGAGGAAGCCGTAAGAGACCTCCGGTGCCAGGATGTAAAAGCCTTTTACCACGCATACTCCGCCAATAATTAAGGCAAGAAACCAGTGGTGCAGGTGGAGCTGATAGGTTCGCCAGGGGATGATTATTGACCTGACGATTCCTTGTTTACCGGCTGTCCGGCCGCTGAGGCACTTGGTGATGACGAAAGTGATAATCCAGCTCTTGTAGCAGAGTACACCAAAGAAGCAAAAGCCGGCAATCAGGCTGATGAGGACTATCTTCTTCCTCATTCAATCTCTTATGATAATCCTAAATGGCCCGAAAGTCCATTTGGTATTACCACCTTTTATCTGGGGCATTGGGGAAGCTCGGTAGCCTTTACAATGGATGTTTACAGCCATATAATTGAGGAGATGCGAAACGATGCCAGCGTAGCTCAGGGGTAGAGCAGCGGTTTCGTAAACCGCCGGTCGTCGGTTCGAATCCGACCGCTGGCTGAGGGTGATATGAGCAAATTTGTAGATAAATTGCAGAGTCTTTCTAAATCTTCAACCACGCCCATAGGTTTTCATCCGTCTACCTCTGAATCAAAAAGCCCAGCAATGTTGCTTATTGCGGGACTGTCAGGGACACAGGTCAATGAAGCCAAAATCGTGGCTGATATCAATGCCGATGCCGGGTTGATATTGGACGAGGGCCCAAGCGCCAGGATTATTAGGCAAATGGTCGAAGCTGTGGGCGATATCCCTCTGGGGGTATTTGTGAAGGGCATGAGCGGAGAGAAAATAAATGAGCTTGCGAGCTTGGGGTGCGACTTTGTGGTTTTTGACATTAGGATACCTGCCGCAGTATTACACAAAGAAGAGATAGGCAAATTTTTGATGATAGAGCCTTCATTAGACCAGGGTTTTGTTAGGGCCATTAATAGCCTTGAAGTAGATGGTGTGTTCATCAGTAGTAGAGGCGGAGACTCTTTTGTTGCTGTGGAGCATCTGCTTGTTTGTCGAAGGTTCGTCGAGCTCTTAGAGAAGCCGGTTATTATGGCCTTGCCTTCTTT
>Ga0209979_1000941_pt1 | contig 34762 bp, 33 predicted proteins | sample AnhtaG_FD_183114 | JGI IMG/M metagenome (GOLD analysis project Ga0209979, IMG submission 183114) | Deep subsurface microbial communities from Anholt, Denmark to uncover new lineages of life (NeLLi) - Anholt_01485 metaG (SPAdes) (version 2) | ecosystem: Environmental > Aquatic > Marine > Oceanic... | reverse complement strand
AGTATTGATTCTTATTCATACTATAGTAAAGAACTGTTTCTTTTAAAAGGTGCATTTTTATTTTCCACCTTAGGTGCATTTTAGTTTACCATTTCCAATTTTTTTTGTTTGTTCGCATGCATTATATATTTGATATGCTTCGTTATATGACACAACTAATTCAGTTTCATCTTTTATTTTTTTTATAAAATCCATAACTTTTGCTCTATGGGGATCTCTATAAGAATATACTATCAAATGATACAAAGGTAAAAGTCTAAAAATAATTTTCCGAGGAAAATAAAATAATTTCGATGAAATACACCACTTAATAATTTTACCTAACATATTCCCCCCTTTATTCAAAAATAATCTCTTAAAATATTCAAAAACAATAACTTCTTACAATATTCTACCTATTATATATACATAAAACTAATCTACATCAAAAAATACAATAATTTTTTCGTCAGGATATTTTAATTTCCTCAGTTTGTTTCTAATTTCTTTTTCATAAACACAGCTAGTAATTATAATAGCATCTATATCATGCTTTTTTATATTCACATTACTCACAACATCATATCCCTCAAATTTTTCCCTCTGTTTATTTATATCATCATCAACTAAAAACATTAATTTAAAATCTAATTTTGGCATATCTTTAATTACCTTAATTATTACCTTGGCCGTTTCTCCCGCTCCATAAAAAACACAATTTTTATAATTTCTTTTCACTAACTTTTTTACAAAAAGTTCGATATTTATTTTAGTTAAATTATATAACTCAATTAATTCATTCATATAAGTAACCAATAAATAATTTTTTCTATCGATCCCTTTTTTGGTAATTATATATTCAACATCTCTTTTTGTTTTTTTATTCTTTATTAAGAATCCTTCTCTCTCAAGTTGTTTTATATAAGTATTAATCATAGAAGGAGCTGAATGTATATAGTGGGCTAACTTGTCCTGAGTGATTTTATTTGAATTTTGAATCTGTTCTAATAGTAATAATATTTTAAGTTCGCTTGTGGGATTGAAAAATCTTAAATTTTCCAAAAAATCGATATTCACAATAAACTCCTTATTCATTCATTGAACGAATAAAATATCTAATAAAAAATATATCACAGAATAATATATAATGCAAATTTCTTATTACATTTTCTTGAGTTTATTATCTTATTTGTCTTCCGGATATCCTGTATTAACACCATCTTTCCCATAAACCCCCTCTCGAGTAAAAATAACTACCCAAATAGTTTTAAATAATATTTTTAAATCTAACCATAATGACCAATGATCAATATACCAAATATCTAATTCTATTTTTTCAGGCCAGGATAAAACATTTCTTCCATTAATCAAAGCCCATCCGGTAATTCCTGGTTTCATTTCTAATCTTTGTCTATGTTCTTTAGAATATCGATTAACTTGCTCTTGCAATGTAGGTCGAGGACCTACTAAACTCATATCTCCTTTAAAAACATTTATCAATTGAGGTAATTCATCTATTCCCCATCTTAAGTGTTTTCCTACTCGAGTAATCCGCGAGTCATCTTGGGATATTTTTTTACCACTAATTTCTACTGCTTTATCTATCATCGTCCTCAATTTGTAAGCTCGAAATATTTTGCCATCTTTACCTGCCCTCTCCTGAACAAAAAACACTGGACCTTTAGAATCCAGCTTAATAAATATTCCGATTATGGTAAAGATAGGCAGTAATACAACCAAAGCTAACCCGCTTGCCAATATATCAAATATTCGTTTTAAAATAAGGGGAAATTTTTTCCTATTTATTTTTAAATCTTCCTTTATTAATGACTTTTTATATTTTTAAACCAGTTTACAAAAATCGCTCGCTATATTTTTTCAATTTACTTAAGATTTCACCCAACCCTTTACCCAAAACCTAAACCATAATAGACCAAACCTATCCATTCGTGTATAGCATAAAAATTATTACTTAATGTCCCTGCGTTAGGTAAAAAGTCTAAAATATTTAAAGGTTCTTTTCCAAAAATATAATTAACTGGGGCAGGAATTATTTTAATCTCTCCCCTCTCAAAACATTTTACTGAACGCCTCATATGTAGGGCACTGGTAACTAAAATAATCCTCTGATAACCTTCTTTCTCTAATTTTTTTAAAGAATATTTCGCACTTTCCAAAGTAGTTTTAGACAAATCTTCAATTATTATTTTTTCTTTATCTATTCCCCAGGAAAGAAGCACGTCTTGCATCACCTTGGCAATAAGCAATTCATTACTCCTACCTGAGCCACTACCTCCACTTAAGCAAATATCACAACCTAATTTTTGATAAATTTTATATCCCCCATAAAGTCTAGCCAGAGTAGTCTCTCCGATTTCTGCTTCCTCATCGCCTGCCGCCGGAGAACCCAGGACCATACCTCCCGACAGGATCACCATTACCGTATCCCCTATCTCCTCTTTACTTAATTGTTCAAAAGAATAGGGAAAGTAGTCATCCTCCAGGGTTCTAACTAAAAGATATTCTCCGGGCCAAGTGCTTAAAAGATAAAAGGAAATAAAAAAGAAAAATATTAATATGTGAGCCATCTTTTTCTTTTTTAAAATCAATAAAAGATATATTAATAAAATTAAAAGCAAGAAAAACCCGGGAGAAAATATTATCTGCTCTATAACTTTACGAAAAAATAAAAAATCCCACACTATTATTATACCTCAAAATAAAAAGAGAAAGAATTACTTTTAGAAGCTAATAAATCAAATATGCGTTTTAAAATAAGAATTTCAGTTTTCTGTTTATTTTTTGTTTATTTTTAAAATAAATTTACAATTTTTTACCCTCTCTATTTTTACCCAACTCCTAAGCAATAAACTTTAAATCCACTTTCTTCCCAAAGATTATGATCTACACAAAATCGAGTATCAAAAAGCACTTTATTTCTCATTAATTTTCCAATTTCTGCTGGATGTAAAAAACGAAATTCATCATGATTAGCTAAAATAACTGCACAGTCTGCCCCGCTAAATGCCTCTTTCAAAGATGAAAGTTTATACTTAAATTCCCGCACATGGGGATCATAAATGGAATATCTTATTCCGATTTTTTCTAACTCACTAATTATTTTCAAAGCCGGGCTTTCTCTCGTATCATCAATATTTCCTTTATAAGTAACCCCTAAAATAGCAATCTTGGGATTATCAATTCCCTCTACTATTCTCCTAATATGTGCTACTGTATATTCTGGCATACTATCATTTATTTTTCTACTAAGAGTAATAATTTCAGTATCAGCAGGATATTTTTCGATAATAAACCAAGGGTCTACTGCAATACAATGCCCTCCCACTCCCGGACCGGGAGTATGAAGATTAACCCGGGGATGCAAATTTGCTAATCTGATAACTTCCCAAGCACCAATCCCCAGTTTTTCACAAATTCTTGCCAATTCATTCGCCAAAGCAATATTAACATCCCGATAAGTATTTTCCATCAATTTCACCATTTCAGCAGTTGTAGAATCGGTAAGATAAATATTACCTTCTATAAATACTTTATAAAATTGTGCTGCTTTTTCGGCAGATTCTTTATCTATTCCCCCAATTACTCTATCATTTTGAATAAGTTCTTTAAGAGTATATCCTGTCAAAACTCGTTCAGGACAATGAGCTAAATAATAATCCTTCCCAATCTTTAGATCGAATGATTTAAATATTGGCTCTAATATATCTTTACAAGTTCCCGGAGGTGAAGTGGATTCTAAGATTACTAAATTCCCTTTAGAAATTAGGGGAGCAATATTTTTTGCGGCTGATTTTATATAACTTAAATCAGCTTTTTTCTCTTTAGTAAAAGGAGTAGGAACTGCAATGATAAAAATATCTGCTGGTTTGGCTTCAGTTGCCGCTTTTAGTTTGCCAGATTTTATAGCAGCCTGAACTAAAGTATGGAGACCTGGCTCCTCAATATGTATACCCCCATTATTAATAATCTTTACTATATCTGAATTAATATCTACTCCTAATACGTCAAAACCATGAGTTGCCAACATACTAGCCGTAGGAAGTCCAATATAACCCAATCCTATTACACATATTTTTTCCATTTTTTACCTCTTCACATTCAAATTTTCTTAGATTTTAAAATATTGCTACACATTATCGAATAATTATAATACTCACAATTTTAATAACATATACAATTTGTCTGATATTTATTTTTAATTTTTTTCTAAAATAATATTTATTTAAAAAATAATTTAATTTATCTACTTCAATTAAAATTAATATCCCTTATCTTTATTTATTGTTCAATTAAATTAATCAATTTCTGCGCTAATTTTTCCCGAGAATAATTCTTCTCAATTTCTTTATAACCATTATCCCCCATTTTTCTAAGTTCATCTTGAGATAAATTTAGTAAACGAATAATTGCATTAGCTATCGACTCCTCATCCTCAGGTATAACACTAATTCCACATCCTATATTCTCAACCTTTTCAGCCATCTCCCCTTCTACCGCACAAATTATTGGTTTTCGTGCTGCCATATAATCAAATAATTTATTAGGACTTACTCCATAAGAAAAGACTTTTACTTTTTTTAAAGTAATTATCGCTGCATCTGCAGCACTCAATATTCCAGGAATTTCAGTTTTAGGAATAGGTTTAAAGAATCTAACATTTTTTAATCTCATTTCTTTAGCTCGGTTTAAAAGACTTTCTTTTAATATTCCATCTCCGACTAATACAATTTCAATATCTTTATTTCCTCTTAATCTATCAGCAGCCTTCAAAATAGTATCTAAAGAATTAGCCGGTCCGTGTGCCCCAGTATAAATTAAAGTAAATTTATTAAAATTATAACGTTTCCTCAAAATATCTCTATCATCTTTATAAGAAAAATTACTTAGATGCACCCCATTAGGTAAATATAGTATTTTAGATTCATTTATCCCGCTTTTTTCTATTAAATAATTTTTTGAGCCTTCCGCCAATACTATTATTTTATCAGCAACTCGATAAAGATACTTTTCTAATAATCGCATAGCTTTAGTGATAGGATGATGTTGGTTTAATTTACCCATATCAACTATAACCTGAGGCCAAAGATCCCTTATCTCTAAAAAAAATTTAGCTTTTAATTTTCGCGCTAATCTAACTGCAGCAAAAGCGGCAAAAGGATGAGGAGATGAACCAATAATTACTTCCGGTTTATCCTTAAATTTACATCCTATTTTATAGCAATTATAAGAAAAGGTTAGCATATTCCAGGCACGCCGCCAATCATTTCGCTCATAAGTAGCTGCTCTTACCCAAACAAATTCAACTCCATTAATATTTTCAATAGAATAAGATTCTTTTCCCTCTAATTTTGCATGTTCTTTATTCTTTCCCAAAATAACATCACAAGCAAAAATCTTCATCCTATATCCTTTTTTTACCAATTCGCAAGCAAAATCAAAATGCCTCGTGCCTCCCGGTAAATCAGGAGAAATGGCATAATGATTTATCATCCACATCTCTGGCATTAACAACTCCTAATCTTAATCTTGTTCTTAGTATTAATCTTAACTAAAATATTTATCTAAATTTATTTTCTGTAATTTTTGTCCAAAATTTATAATCAATTCTGAATTATTTAAGGAAAAGTTTAAATCTAATTCTGAAGGAGTAAAAATGCTAATAAAAATAATTGGTTTCTCAGTATTTACCCCCAACTCTATTGAATTAACAGCTTCCCGCTCTCCATAATAACGAGATGCCCAACCCCTGGGATTTTCTCCTTCTCTACCTTTAACTACACTTAAATCTTTATCCTTTAAAATATTTAATCTATCTGTAAAACTATTTAAATATAAACTGTATTTACCGCAAGGAATATCTTGAACAATCTCTTGCCAATTATTTTTATTTTTTAAATTTATTTCCCAGGGACCCAAAAGCCATTGTAATATAATTTTATGTGGAATGTTCCGCTCTTGGATTATTTTATCTACTACTATATAAATACCGTTACTTAATGACCATAACCCTCTGCGGTGAATTAATTTTCCCGGTAAACGACAATAACAATACTGCTCACCTACAATAGCAGTAAAATCATCACCCTTCTTTTCGGTATAAATTAATTTTGCCTTAACCAGCTCCATCCATTTAAAACGCCTTAATAAAATCATCTGATCTAAATTATCTATATTAATTGTATTATGAGAACGCGTCCCTACAAAATATCGATGATATTGCATTTCATCATTATAAAAATAAGAACCTCCATCCTGAGCTATATTATATCCCTTCCACCAAATATCCACATGTAATTGATCCGCCTGCCCAAATCTATCCCTCATCGAACCACAACGCAGAGTTGCAAAATCACTATCCCCCTGTCTAATACAATATATACCACTTATAGGAAAAATACTCATCTTTTCACTTTTGTATTTTTCCACCGGTGCTTTTAAAGCCTCTAATCCCCATAACCATAAAAGTTCTTCATCCCAGGGTCCATTAGAAAAAGCCCTCCTCTTCTTGGTTAAATACCGAAGTGAATTTAAAACAGGCCTAAAATCGCTATAATCACAAGATGTCCATGGGCAGAACAAAGCTCCATCATTTGCCCCCCAATTAGGCAATCTCCCATCTTTTTCATTTACAAATGAATTTAAATATTCTCCTGATTTTTCTAAAATATCATAGATTTTTTTTGGAAAAGGCTCGCTTAAGCATTCAGCTATTCGGCACGCCCAAAGATAATAATGTAAAGCTAACCGATGATAATTATGAGAACACTGGCAGTATCCACCATCTTCATAAAATTGTTTTAAACAATCATTTTCTAATAATTCACGCCCTTTTCTCTTCCATTTACTTGCGCCTTTCATCCAGGGAAAATAAGCACCTATCGCGTAAAGTGCTAAAGCTTCTCCAATCAGATGATTATTATGTACAGCTATTCTGGCAAAATTGATATTTGCATATATATGTTCAGCATGTAAATATAACAAACGCATCAAACGCTGAAAATCTTCTTCCTGAAAACTCGAATCATCCATAAATACATACAAAGCTAAAACCCAGGTAAGTGCTCTAATTGCTAATTCCTGCCCACTGTTCCAATTTATTCCTGCTCGATAGAAATTATTTTCTTCCCAATTTTCTATTTGCTTAGTAAATTCTCGCACCCACCTTGAATCCTTAGTTATCATATAAACACGAATCCAATTATAAATATGGGGAAACCGATTAACTTCCCAGGTAAGTTTACAATCTCCATATTTAGGTTCAAGCTGCAAAATCCGAGACCAATGCACCTCTTTAGGCCAGGAAACATTTTTCTTTGGATTTAAATGCCAATCAATAGGGGTCCCATAATCTCCATGCCAACGAGAAAAACATTTTACTTGACCATCAGCCGCAAGCTGTGACTCTTTAATTATCGATTCCAGGTCAACATTACCAATATTTTTAAATTCTGACGATAATTTACTATCACCATTTACAAAAAAATCTTTTTTATTTTTTTTAAACCATTCCAGACTTATTAATTGTTTTCTGAGATAATAATCTTTAGATAAATCAGTACATCTTTTTATAGGCTGAATAATTTTTCTTAAACCACTTCTATTTAATAATTCATAATTAATTCTAAATAATGCACCTTTAAGACCCAAATCATTAATTTCTCTTAATAAATTAGAAAAATTATATCTCAAAACTCACCCTCGTTACTTCAAATATTTCCTCAGCTGGAATGGGGCCCTTCCCGTCTTTAATAGCTTCTATAAATTTCTGAACCTCAACATTATGTCCTTTATCCTGTCGTAAAAGTCTCATTGTCTTAAACCCTGGCCAACCATATCCCTTAAGTACCCGAAAATTATCTAAGGCCAATATCCTCCCTGTACAAAAAACTTCAATCCTCTCTTTAGGAAAAGATTTATGCCCATTAGCTAAATAATGTACTGTGCCAAAAGAACCATCAGCAAAAGTCATAGTGAAAGTTATTTTATCGCTCCTCGGTTCAACCTTAGAATAATCTCCTATTACGGTAGATTTCACCCCGGTAATAGGATAACCAACTAAAAAACGCATCAAATCGATAAAATGGCAACCCTCTCCGATTGTCCTTCCTCCCCCTACTTTAGAGTCTTGAGTCCAATGGTCTGCAGGAATTTGCCCGGCATTAACTGTTATAATAAAAGACTTTGGTTCTTTTATATTACCCAATAAACTTTTCATTTTTACTATATGCGGAGCAAAACGACGATTAAAGCCCACCATTAAAGTTGGACTATTTTGTTTTCGCGAATTATCATAAATTTCTATAACTTTTTCTAATTCTTCTAAAGTAATAGCCAAGGGCTTTTCCACAAATACATTTTTACCTGCTTCTAATGCTCGACAGACAAATTGAGCATGACTATTATGTCGAGTAGTTATAAATACAACATTTATCTCTGGGTCATTAAATATCCTCTCTACATCGGTAATGCTCTGTTCAAAGCCATACTTTTTCCCTAAACATGTCCCGCTTACTCCCCCACTGGAAGCGATACTCTTTAACCTGACACCTGTTTTCTTTAATGCAGGTAATAATACTTGATTAGTAAAATTTCCTGCCCCAATCATTCCAATTACCGGCTCAGTCGGTTCAGCCAGCCTTTTCTCCTCATTTTTACGTTGAACAAGAATTACATTTCTACTAAATAAATCTTTTGATTCTTTCTCCTTCTTTAAAGAATATTGAAGCACAATTCCCAAAGAGGATTCTTTGCTGGATATTAATTTATACGCCTCCTTAGCGTCTTCAAAAAGAAAACGATGAGAAATTAATGGTAAAATATTGAGCCTTTTATCTTGCATCATCTGCAATATAGCCTCAAAATTACGCTGTTCGGTCCATCTTACCAAACCAAAGGGATAATCCTGCCCTTTAATCTCATACTCCGCATCATAACGACCCGGACCATAAGAACATGATACCTGAAATGTTAATTCTTTTTCGTAAAAATTTGCCCGCGAAAGCTCTAATCCGGTTACTCCTACCAAAACAATCCGACCCCGCTTACGACACATCTGTGCTGCCTGATGAACCGGTTCACTGCTTTTTGTAGAAGCCGTAATGATTACTCCGTCTACCCCTTGTCCCTTGGAAAATTCCAATCCCCTGGAAATTGGTTCCTCTCCTTTTGACAAATCAACTGTCTCTGCACCAAATTTTTTAGCTAACTCTAATCTCTCTTTATTAAAATCGATAGCTAAAACCTGGCATCCTTGAGCAACTAATATTTGCACCGCCAGCTGTCCAATAAGACCCAAACCAGTTACCACAAAATTTTCACCTAATGTAGGCCGGGCAAGTCTAACACCTTGAAGAGCAATAGAGGCCAAAACAGTAAAAGCAGCTTCCTCATCATCTACTCCCTCTGGAATCTTGGCACATAAATTTGTAGGCACACATACTACTTCAGAATGTGATCCATTAGATATTACCCTATCCCCGATATTAAAATTATCTACACTTCTTCCTACTTCTATAACAGTGCCCGCATTGCTATAACCTAAAGGTAATGGCTGGTCGAGTTTTGCATTTACAGAACTTAAAGTAGATAATATCCCATCTGTCTTTAGCTTGTCCAATACCTGTTTGACTTTATCTGGCTGTTGTTTTGCCTTAGATAAATAATTTGCTTTACCAAATTCAACTAACATTCGTTCAGTACCGGCAGATATAACACTAAAAGCAGTCTTAATAAGTAAATGCCCGGGCTTTACATTCGGGCATGGCACTTCCATAAGTTCCGTTTTCCCGGTTTTCAAATTTTGCAAAATTTGTTTCATAATATATTTCACCTTAAATTAAAATTAATCAAAAATTAATAATTTCTCTTCATAAAATCTAATATCCGCACACTATCTTATTGCAAAAATTATACATAAAGTATTAGTTCGTAATATTTGATCCAAATTTAATTGGTAACTTCTGAATTAAAAATTTATGTTTCCCTCTTACTGTTCGCTCAATTTCATCTACATAATTAAATCTAATATCTAATGTACCACATACAGCTTTATTCATTTTAGTCCTTATTTCTTCTTCATCTCTCGATGAATAATTATTATATTTCACAACATTAATAACAATTGATCCTTTTTCTTCTTGAACTAATTGCATCTGTTTCATTTTTTCAAAAGCTGAAAAATGAAGACCAAATATTAATCCTGTTAAGGAAACTATTTTATCATCCTTTGTTAAAATATATTCTTGCTCACGGCCTTCAATTTTACTTAATAATGGATAATTTCTTCCACAATTACATTTCTCTTTAGTCCTCACCCCGATATCACCAGTCTTATATCTTATAAAAGGCATAAAATAATTATTAAAACCTGTAGCAACAATTTCTCCAGTTCCTTCCCGACCTTCTGGAATAGCATTACCTTCATTATTAATTATCTCAGTAATTCCATATTCAGAAAATATATGATGATTATTACTTTCTTCACAATTACCAGCAAGACAAACAGATTCACCTTGTCCGTACCAACTGAATACGCGACAATGAAATGCCTTTTCTATTATCTTTCTTTGTGGAAGAAAAAGATTCTCCGATCCACATAAAATAACTTTAAGAGAATTAATAGGAGATATATTATTTTGCAATATATAATTTGCTAAAATAGTAATGACTGAGGGATAAGCCTGTATACTTATGGGCTTAAATTTTCTGATTCTTAGAATATACTTTTGGAGATTGTTTTCTTTCAGATTATATGAAGATAATATTAATGAATTATCTATTGGGTCATAATCTCCCAAAGGATTATTAGTTAATAACCCTCGCAGCACTACCGTTCTGTCTCGTCTTTCTGGTTTATAACCTACCCATGACCATTGCCTCCACATAAAAGCCCGTTCTAAGGAACGTGTTCTTCCTTTTTCCCAATAAAAACCGAGTGGAGTACCTGTTGATCCACCTGTTGTAAAATAAATTCCTTTAGAATGTGGAAAATTTTTTGCAATTAAGTTTTCAGAATTTTCTCTAACTAAATCACGGGTTAAATATGGTAATTTCTTCAAATCACTAAGATCCTGGATATCATCAGGTTTTAATCCTCTCTCATTAAAAACATTTCTATAATAAGGTACATTTTTATACACATGTTTTAATAATATGTTTAACTGATATAATTGGTATTCTTTTAATTGTTTATAACTCCATCTTTGTGACTTTTCTAAAAAAGCTTTATACTCTTTATAAATATTTCCATATCGGATAATCATGGGTAATCTAGAATAAGCCCAGCCAGCAGAGCCTTTAAACCACGAAGGACTAACCCGATACATATTTTTAAATTTATATAAATAATCTTCTATCACTACCGTACTCTCTTTTTTCTATACTCATACTTAAACACACCTTTAAACTTTATTATAATTTAAATGCTTTAATTCTTAAAATCGTTTGCTCCTAAATTCAATAATTTTATCTTTGCTCCAATAAATTCTCTTCTTAGCCCCCTCTAATAAAGAAAAGAATTTAGAGGAATACCTCTTTTTCTTAATTCTATAACCTTCAAGATTAGAAGCAATATTTTTTGCCCAATTAGGCAAAATAGAATAAATATTTTCTAAATTCATTTTCTTTATCCCCTATTTTATAGAGATTACACAGATATCTATAAATTCTATAAGACATATTATATTATTTTACTTTTTCAAATATATAGAAAATTTATCAACTTTCCATAATTTTTTCAATAATTACTTTTAATTTATTCTTTCTAAGGTGATAAGAAAAATTATTCACTATTCTTTTTCGTCCCTCTATACTTAAATTATTCCACAAGATTTCATTCTCAAAAAGATCACATATCAATTTACCTAATTCCTTAGGGTCATCCTTTGATAAGTATATACCACAATTATCAATTAATTCAGGTAAAGAACCAACTTTATTTGTAATTACTGGAACACCACAACTCATCGCTTCAGCTTGAGCTGCACCAAAAGCTTCAAATATTGACGGTTGAACAAAAATCTTAGCTCTTTGATATAATTGTAACTTTTGTTGGGTCGTAATTCTTCCGGGAAAACTTATAACATCATTGATTTTAAGTTTCTTGACTAATTGTTCAAGCTCTTCAAATCCATCTTCTTTAGTTCCTGCTATGATGAATTTAGCTTCTGGGAATCTCTTAATTACATAAGGAATAGAATTTACAACTAACTTTAATTTCTTCCTTTTAACACTAAGTTTATTTAAGTGTGCAATACTTAATACTAGATTCTTCTTGTTGTTCCCAATTAATCCTGGTTGATAAAAATCAGTATCCACACATAGATATATCATTTCAGCTTTCTTGATTTTTAATTTTTTGAGACCTTCAAAATCTATTTTTGAAATAGCTAAATTATAATCTGCTAACTTCATCGATAGATGCATTATTATCCTTTCATATAAAGGACGAGTGAAATAACCAAATTCTCGATCATAATAATGCAATGGGCTTACTATTATATTAGGTTTTCTTGCTATCTTAGATTTCAATAAAGAAAATATTGCTGGTCCCCAAAACCAACTAAAATATAGATCGCAATTGAGTGGTATACCATGAAATCTATTTGCAAGGATTACATCAAATCCCAGCTCTTTTAATATTCGAATATCATTTCGATAGAAATCAACTATTTCAAAGAGTTGTTTATCCTTTACTCTAGAAAAAAAACATGCTTTCATTATAATTTCCTTATACTATTATAAACTTCTTTATAAACTTGCAAAGTCTCCCTTGCTGCATTTTCCCAGGAAAATTGTTTTACTCTCTCAATGCCCCTCTGTCTTAGTTTATCCCGTAATTGTTCATCTGTTAAGACTCTATACATTGCCTCAGTTATTTCTTCTACATTATAAGGATCAAATAAAAGGGCTGCATCTCCAACTACTTCGGGAATAGATGATGTATTAGATGCAACTACTGGTGTTCCACAAGCCATCGCCTCTAAAGGTGGAATTCCAAAGCCTTCATAAAGTGACGGGAAGGCCAACAAGGCAGCTGCATTCATTAGCAGAGGTAAATCATCATCAGCAACAAAACCGGTAAAAACTACCCTATCTTCCAATTTTAATTGTTTTACCTTAGCAAATATCTTTTCGACCTTCCAACTTCTTTTCCCAGCAATGACCAATTGATATTTCTCCAGCAGCTCCACTGGTAACTTGCTATAGGCTTCAATAAGCCGAGGAATATTCTTTCGAGCTTGTAGTGAACCCACATGTAAGATAAATTTGCTATCAATTTTGTATTTGTTTTTTATATTACCTAATTTATATTTATCAGCAATAGGGCTATAAATATCATCGATACCAATATAAATCACTTTTATTTTATCGCATGGTAATTTCAATATTTTAATAATATCTTGTTTTGTATTTTTAGATCCAGCAATTATTTTATTCGCCTTTTTTGTTGATAATTTTATTAACTTTTGAACTCGTAATCTCGATATCGGTTTATACCACTTAGAAGAATCAAATAATGTCATATCATAAATGGTAAGAACCTTACCTGCTCGAGTGAGGACCGGTAAAACGTAATTGGGTCCATGATAGACATTAATCTTTGATTTGAGTAATTTTAAAGGCAAATAGACCTGTTCCCAGAAATCTCTCCTCAAATAGTCGCTGTACGTTACACCTGTATAAATTTTATGAAAATTATCCTGTATAGGGACAAAATCTTCTTTTTTATTTTTATTTATAATAATATAATAATCATTTTCTTTATCAATTTTAGCCAATCCATTTAATAAGCCCCGTACATATACCCCCATTCCCACTCTTGTATGGCCCATACGCGTATCAATTGCTATTTTTATGTGAAAATACTTTCTATTTCTCATTATACACTTCTTCATACAATTTTAGGGTTCGCCTAGCTGTTTCCAACCAAGAAAATTTCTTGACTTGTTTCCTTCCTCTTTTAATAAGCTGTCTTTTTAGCTCAGGATCACTCAGAACTTTATACATCCCTTCGGCTATCTGCTTTTCATCATGCGGATTCACTAATAGAGCAGCGTCACCTGTGGCTTCAGGTAACGAACTTACATTCGACGTTATAACAGGTGTGCCATAAACCATAGCTTCCAAAACTGGTAAGCCGAAACCTTCATAAATAGATGGATATACAAAAACTGATGCATGTTTATATATAGCTGGCAACTCATCATTAGGAATATACCCTAAAAGTTTTACCTTATCTTTAATACCTAAGGTTTCCAAGGTCTTAAGAAATCCCTCATATTTCCACCCTAATTTGCCCACTATTACTAAGTCATATTTTTTCTTATACTTCTTATTATTAATCAGTAAATTAAAAGCTTTAACAAGATTTTCAAGATTCTTTCTGGGCTCAATTGTTCCAACAAACAAGATATAATCTTTTGGCAATGAGTATTCCTTTAAGATATTATTTTCGCTTATATCTAATTTATGTTTATGCAAATCTATCCCAGGATATATAACCTCAATCTTTTCTTCTGGTACATTTATATACTTTAGAATTTCTTTTTTGCTAAAATTGGAAATTGTAATAACCTTTGAAGCACTATCGCAAGATTTCAGCACTTTACTCCTGAATTTTTGAACAGCTTTAGTTTGTAACTCTGGGTAAACATAAAATGACATATCATAAATTGTTATAATGCTCTTACCTCTTTTCATGGATGGCGAGTAAAAATTGCTGTGGAAAATATCCACTTCATTAGTAAAAAACTCTATTGGTGGAAATCTTAACTTATACCAGCATAAGTCAAGAAAAGGCTTTGGGATTCTAAGACCCACTACCTTTTTATGCTCAAAATTATATTCAGTGATCTTTTTTTTATCTAAATGCCTCAAAGATTGAGCGAATAATATATACATATTATCTTTATCTATCTTAGCTAAATTTAATAATAAATTATGTACATAATTACCGACACCAGTCTTCTTATACAATACCGGGCTGCAATCAATCCCTATCTTCATCATAACTCTCCTCTCTAACATTCAAATTCTGTTTTATAACTCTCCTCTTAAAATAAAAGTCATAATCAACAACACCACTCTTTAATGGAGGATAGGGAGCAACGTATAATATTCTCATTAAATCACCTTTCTCTCCACTTTTAAATAACCTTTTTGTATATGCTTATTTATAGGTTTTATGTTTAGTATAAAAATAATGCTCCCATACATAACTATTAATGCTAATAAATTCTTTCTACAATAATTTAGAATTGTGCCTTCAAAAACTACAGGTAAAAAAATATTAACTATAAATATTGCATAAAAAACAATCCACCTTCCATCCCTCTTTAAATTTGTTAAAAATGTTAAATATAAAAACTTGCTAATCGTACCAAAAATAAACATTCCTATTATCACGCCAATGACTCCTCCATATATGTACAAAGCACCCCAACCTGTAGGAGCATTAGTTGTAATAATATTTGGATTTACTCCTAAAACAAACCAAGTATAGAATTGTTCTGGATTGATATCAATATTTAATAAATTTAAAAAGAAAGATGGGGTTTTTATAGTTTCTCCAATATTTTGTTGAAAATATGCGACTATTGGTAGTAAATTATTAATTCCCGAAATTCGACCCTGTATTTTATATAATATCTTGCTAAAATTCAAGCCGGTGGAATTACTACTTTTTTTAAAACTTGTAACAAAATTTGATAAATTGGCTTGACCACCACCAATTAAGACCGCAGAGCGGTAATAAGTAATAACTGGGTAAATTAAAAATAAGAAAATAATCAATATTAAAATCATAATTATTACATATTTTTTGATATTTTTAGAAATAGATTGCTGACTATATCGACTTATATAGTAATAAATCAATAAAATTATTATAATTGCATGAACAGCCCCCCCCTTCCAACCAAGTATAGCTTTTAAAAGAGCATCTAAGCCAAATAAAGAAAGTCCTGCTATGGTATAAAATGTGGAATTTTTTCTTAGGGCTGAGTACAATATTAAGCTAGTAGTTATTAAAGATCCGTACATTAATGGATAATATAAATATCCAGCATGTGGTATAGAAGCAGTATAGTATCCTGGCACTCCTACATGATATCGGCTACGAAAAAAAAACGAACTAAAAATAAGAATAACGGCAAGTATAACTAACAAAAAAATATTTGTTGTTCTTTCTCTAACCTTTAATTTTATTCCTCGTTTTACTATATTAAATCCAAAAATAAAACTTATGTATCCAAGCAAAAATACCATAAAAGCCAAAGCCATGATATGACTATTATATTTGAAATTGCAATTATAGAAGGGATTGATAAAAAAATATTGATCAGGAAAGTTACTCAAATATAGTAAACTAAAACCAAAACCAAGAAAAGACAAAAAAATAAAAAATATTAAAGGAGAGAAAATATCAACTCTGGCAAATCGAAGGATATAAAGTGTAATAAAAATATAAATTGTATATAAAAGCGGAGTAACAATGGAAAGATCTGGAACCCACAAAAAACTAACGACCCCAGCAAAACTAACAAGAATAAGTCCTATAATTGCATATTTACGCAACTTGAGATCTTTAACGGGATGTATTTTATAAATCATACTGCTATTATTCATTAAATATCTCCTATCTTATTATAGATCTCTACTGTTTTTTTTTCGGTTGTTTTCTAAGAGAATTCGTTGGCTTTCTTTATTCCCTATTCCTGAAACTGAGCCCTTAATATCTCCTGCTAAGTATCACAATAATAACATTATTTAGTGTTTAATATTAATTAGATCAATTAAAACTATTCTCGATCAATCAAGATATTTAGCCAGATATATAGTAAAACTCTGAATAATATCATAAAAGATTTGGTAAAGAGTATTTTATAAAACTAATATCTCTTAAATAAAATGCTACAAATATTATAAAAATAAAATGTAGTCTATTGCTAATAACCTGAATAATTAAGATGACTATTGTGTTTTTTTGCACACCTTTTCACTGTATCCATTGACTTACTCAAATTATCAAATTATTTTATTTCTCCAATAATTTAATATATCTTGTAATGTTTTTCCAAAAGAAATCTCAATCCTCCATTCCGTTTTTTCTTTAAATTTAGTTGAATCACCCAACAAAAGGGAAACATCGGAGGGTCGAAGTCTTTTAGGATCTTGTATTACCTTAATCTTTTTCTTAGACATATTTAAAAGTCTATCGAGAACTTCCTTAATAGAAACCGCATTCCCAGAACAGACATTATAAACCTCTCCAAATTTCCCTTTTTGTAAAGCAAGCCAATAAGCCTTTATCATATCCCTAACATCTGTAAAATCTCTTTTTGCTTCTAAATTACCTACTTTTATTATGGTTTCTTTCAAACCTCTTTCAATTTCAGATATTTGTTTAGCAAAACTGGAACAAACAAATTCAGGAGATTGTCTTGGACCAATGTGATTAAATGGCCTTACTCGAACTATATTAAAATGGTGATTTTTAAAATAAAAGTAACTTAGAAAATCTGCACTTGCCTTACTTATAGAATAAGGATTCATTGGGCGCACAGAGCAATTTTCTTTTATTGGTAAATCGCTATTTTTGATTGAGCCATATTCATCAGCAGAACCTACGAATAATATTTTGGGCTCAATCTTTAGCTCTATAATTGCTTGATAAAGATTTAATGTTCCATCTAAATTAGTATCAAAAGTTAATTTCGGGTTCTTTAATGAAGTAGGCACAAATGATATTGCAGCTAAATGATATATTTCATCAGGTCGAACTTTTTCAATAATCTTTTTTAGATCATTATAATTTCTTATATCACATTTAAATATTTCAATTTTATTTAAGATATTATTGATATTTGAAAATGTGCTTTTATCATAAAAAGTCCCGAAAACTTCATATCCTTTATTGATAAGAAACTCCGCTAAATATGAGCCCGCAAAACCAGAAATTCCCGTAATTAATGCTTTCATAATAGAATTATTCCTTTATTTTGTGTCTTTCTGTGCCTGAATATTAGATAGGTGAATATTATTTTTAACTTTCTCTAAATCTGCGTCAACCATCATCTTAATTAAACTTTTAAAATCAACTTCTGGTTTCCACCCTAATTTTTCTCTCGCTTTTGTGGAATCACCTAATAATAAGTCAACTTCAGCAGGTCTTATAAATTTTGGATCTATCACCACATAATCTTCCCAGTTTAAATTAATGTAATCGAATGCAATTTGGACTAAATCTTTCACAGAATGAGTTGCTCCAGTAGCAATTACATAATCTTCTGGCTCATTTTGTTGAAGCATTAGCCACATTGCCTTTACATAATCTCCCGCAAATCCCCAATCTCTCTTTGCATCCAAATTGCCTAACCTTAATTCATTTGCTAACCCCAATTTTATTTTTGCTACTGCATTAGTTACTTTTCTGGTAACAAATTCTAATCCTCTTCTTGGCGATTCATGATTAAATAATATTCCAGAACAGCAAAACATATTATAACTTTCCCTATAATTTACTGTAATCCAATGTCCATATAATTTTGCCACACCATATGGACTCCTGGGATAAAATTCAGTCTTTTCAGTTTGGGGAGCCTCTCTCACTTTCCCAAACATCTCGCTACTCGAGGCTTGATAAAATTTTATTCTTGGATTAACTGCCCTGATCGCCTCCAACATTCTCGCCACACCTAAAGCAGTTGCTTCACCAGTAAATACAGGTTGCTTCCATGAAGCTGGAACAAAAGATTGTGAGGCTAAATTATAAATTTCATCTGGATTAGATTCTTTAATTGCATTCATTAAAGAATTTTGGTCTAATAAATCTCCAGATATTAGTTTAATTCTATCTTGAATATGTTTTATTCTCTCAAAATTTAAGATGCTAGTCCTACGAACTAAACCAAATACTTCATAACCTTCATTCAATAAAAATTCTGCAATATAACTGCCATCCTGACCGGTGATACCAGTTATTAATACTTTCTTGCGCATCATTTATTTACCTCACTTTATTTAAATAGAAAACTAATATCATTAAATTCGATTTGATAAAATCTAAAAATATTTATTTTATTTTTAGATTTTTAAGATCATTTTATAAATTAATATTTTTTATTTTCTTAATAATATTTGAATCAATCCATTTTTATAAATTTATAATTAATACAATTTTTACACTTTTATTGCTCTATAATTTACTACCATAAAAATTCTTTTATATCCATTTTATATAGAAAAGATTAGATATGAAAGATAGATAATATTCTTATTTAGAGCATTATTTGTTACTATATGTTTCAATAAATTTTCCGGTATTTCCCTTTACCCCATCATAAAATCCTTTTAATAATATTTTTATACGAAGAAGTTTAAAATCGTCATATAAAATAATACCAATTAATTTTCTTAAAATTTTCAAAAATAAAACCAAACATGCAATTTTAAAATATTTATTAAAATGTTTCTTCACAAAATATAAATGATTTCTGGTGTAATAGCTATTCATAATATCTCTATTCAATGAATGCCTTACACTTCCTCTGCCTAAAAACATCTTTTCTACATTCTTCTTTAATTTAGTAGAAGCACCATCCTTGTGCCATACTTTACTTTTCCCATTATAAAATAATTTCCAACCTTTTTTATATGCCCTAAAACACCAATCAGTGTCTTCTACTAACATAAAGTAATTATCATCAAACATACCAGTTATTTTTATAACTTCTTTTTTCACTAATAAACTTGCGCCACAAATATATCCCTTTATTTCAAAATTAGTATCGAACTTAGGTTGATCCTTTTCAAAAGAACAGATATGTTTGCCAATAATTTTCCAGTTTATCTGATCATTTCCCCCTAATGCTTGAATAATATCTTTTTTATCATAATATAGTAATTTTGATCCGACCATGCCAACTTTCTTGTCTTTTTCCATCAATCTTACCATTTCTAGTAAAGCTTTTTTATTTATTACCGTGTCATTATTAATCAACCAAATATAATTACTACCACTCTTTTCAATTGCATATCTTATTCCCACATTATTCCCACCAGCATAACCCAAATTCTCACCAGTTTGGATGAAAATTAAAGGATAAAAGGAGGTGGGATCTAACCATTTGCTATTAAATTTTCTTCTTTCCCCCCATTCTTTTGTTGCTTTTTCTTCTAATTTAAAATTGCCACCTCTTTCTGCTTCTTCACGAGTGTAGTAAATATAGGGTATAGGTTTTTTAACGGGTGGATGGGAGAGATGATATAAAGGATGTGAAGGCTCGGGAGTTAAAACTTCCTGTTTTCCTTCTGCCCATTCTTTTATTTTCTCCATTGAACCGTTTGTTGACCCATTATCAATAACTATTACTTGATAATTAGGATAATTATTTCTAAATACGCTTTCCAAACACTCTATTGTATCTTTCCAGCCATTCCAATTAAGAATGATAATTGCTACTTTTGGCCATTTCTGAATATTCTTCTTTTTTGCTTCATTTAATTCTTTAGTCTTCATAATATCTTATCTGAACTCATAACTTTTCTCCATTATTTTCTTTCACTTCATCTCTGCTTATAATTCCTCTCCATCCACTTTTTGTATTCCCCGCTTTTTACTCTATCCACCCAATCTTGATTGTTCATATACCATTTAATGGTCATATCTAAACCTTCTTCAAAGTCAAGCTTTTGCTTCCAGCCCAGCTCCCGCTTTATCTTATCACAATTTATAGCATATCTTCTGTCATGTCCGGGTCTATCTTTAACAAAAGTAATTAATCTCTTATAATAATTTTTATCTCTCCCTTTTGCCTTAGCTATTTTCTCACAAAGGAAATTAACCAGTTTAATATTTTCCCATTCATTCTCTCCACCTATATTATAGGTCTCGCCAACCATTCCCTTATTTAATATCTCCCACACTGATCGGCAATGATCTTCTACATACAACCAATCCCGCACATTTTTTCCATCACCATATACCGGCAAATCCTTCTCTTCTAAAATATTTAACATCATCAGAGGAATTAATTTCTCTGGAAATTGATAAGGACCATAATTGTTAGAACAATTAGATATAGTAACGGGTAAGTCATAAGTTTTGTGATAAGCTCTTACCAAATGGTCTGAAGAAGCTTTTGAGGCAGAATAAGGACTATTGGGTTTATAAGCGGTATATTCATAAAAATATTTCCCTTCTTCAATCGAACCATATACCTCGTCTGTGCTAATATGATGAAAACGTACATCTTCTCTGCCTTTCCAATTTTCTCTTGCCACTTCCAAAAGATTAAAAGTCCCTATTATATTAGTTTGGACAAAATCCTTGGGTCCAAAGATAGACCTATCTACATGTGACTCGGCGGCAAAATTGACCACGGTATCGATATCATATTTCTCAAAGATCTTTTTAATCTCATCAAAATCACAGATATCTGTTTTTTCGAAAAAATATCTCTCTCCTCTATATTTATTATCAATCTCTACCAAATTTTCTAAATTACCAGCATAGGTCAGTTTATCTATATTAATAATCTTTCCGCAAAAAGAGGTATTCTTAAAAATATAATGGATAAAGTTTGCGCCGATAAATCCTGCTCCCCCGGTAACTAAAATATTTTCTAATCTTCTTACCATTTCTCCACCCTACTTTCTAAATCTTCTCTATCTTTCTTCAAAGAAATCAGAAAATCTTCCAATGCCTTATCCCAATCTCTAATCTTTAGATTAAACTTCCTCTTTATCTTCTCTTTAGATAAAACTGAATATTTTGGCCTCCTGGTTGCAGTAGGATAATCCTCAGTCTTAATAGGTTCTATCACTATTTTTTTATTGCCCTTAATAAATCCTAATCTTTTAGCTTTTTTATAAATAGCCCGGGCAAATTCATACCAGCTGGTCATACCTTCATTGGTAAAATGATATATCCCATAACTAACTGAATCATCTTCTATTATCTTTAAAATGGCTCCAGCTAAATCTACTGTATAAGTCGGAGAGCCCCACTGGTCTTCTACTACCTTTATTAAATCTCTTTCTTTGAATAATCTTAACATAGTATAAACAAAATTATTCCCCTTTAATCCATAGAGCCAGGCCGTCCGAATGATAAAATATTCCTCTAATATCTTTTCTATCTCCTCTTCGCCAGCTAATTTGCTCTTACCATATATATTTATAGGATTAGTTTCATCATCTTCACTGTAGACAAAGGACGCCTCTTGCCGTCCATCAAAGACATAATCAGTAGAGATATGAATTAATCTAATCTGCCTCTTTGCCGAAAACAAGGCAATATTCCTAGCCCCATCTTTGTTTATCCTAAAGGCCTCATCTATTTCTTCTTCTGCCTTATCTACTTTAGTATATCCTGCACAATTGATTACCCATTTAATCTTCTTATCTTTTCCAAATTTCTCCAGCGCTTTATAATCACTAATATCGACTTCATTATCACTGTCCCAATAAGTAAGCCCTCGCTCTTTCAATAATTTTTCTACATCATTACCCAGCATCCCTTTATTTCCGATAAGCCAGATCATAGATTATTTATCCTCTTTAACAAAATCTAAATAAAACTCATCCTCTTTATCTTCATGCCTTATCTCATCGACTTCTTCTTTTCTATCCAAGCCCCGGTATAATTTATCCGGATAATTTAAGACCATCCCCTCTTCATCTTCAGAAATATTCTTATAACCATGAACAACACCTGGAGGAACGATTACCCTTACCGGATTATCTTTACCCCCCACTACTTCCATACAATTCCCATAAGTAGCACTCTCCTTCCGATTATCCCAGAGCTTTATCTTGAAATTATCCGGTCCCATAAAACAAAATATATCGGTCTGCCCCTTATGTTCATGAGGACCCCGGGCTATCCCCGGTTTGGTATAAGATATATAGCTCATTACCGGCCTTAGTTTGCCAGGGAGATTATCTATCCTGAAAGTCTCTACCAAATAACCTCTCTCATCGGAAAACTTATTTAACTTTTCGATTATTACCTCTTTAATTTCCCCTTCTTTAAAAATCATCATTCACCCTGCTTTGCATCTTATAATCTTTTAATACTTCCTTTAAATATTTACTATAATCATTCTCTGGTAATTTATCTATTATCTCTTGAAACTGTTTTTTATCTATATAACCCATCCTAAAAGCTACTTCTTCTATGCAACCAATCTTCAATCCCTGCCTTCTTTCGATAGTGGCAATATAATTTGAGGCATCAATCAGACTATCCGGTGTCCCGGTATCCAGCCAGGCATAACCCCTTCCTAAAATCTCTACCTTTAAATTTCCTTTCCTTAAATAAGCTAAATTCACATCAGTTATCTCCAATTCCCCTCTCTCTGAGGGCTTCAGACTCCTAGCAATATCGATAACCTCATTATCATAAAAATACAAACCCGGAACCGCATAATTAGACTTAGGAACCTTCGGTTTTTCTTCTATACTTAAAACTTCCTGATTATCATTAAATTCAACTACTCCATATCTTTGCGAGTCAGCTACCCAATAACCGAAGATACAACCACCACTTTTAAGATTTGCCATCTTCTGCAAGGTCGTAGATAGATTATGGCCATAGAATATATTATCCCCCAGTATCAGACATACCGAATCTTCCCCAATAAATTCCTCTCCAATTATAAAGGCCTGGGCAATGCCTTCTGGTTTGGGCTGTTCTTTATAGGAAATATTAAGTCCAATCTCCCGCCCATCTCCGAAAAGCTCCCTAAATTTTGGTAAATCCTGAAGAGTAGAGATGATTAGAATATCTTTAATTCTCGCCAACATCAAAGTAGATAAAGGATAATATACCATCGGTTTATCATAAACTGGAATTAATTGTTTGCTTATTACTTTAGTTAAGGGATTGAGGCGGCTTCCTGAGCCACCAGCTAAGATTATTCCTTTCATTTTTTGCTCTCCTTTCATTTTTAAATTCATTTTTTAATTACATTTTTAATTATATGAATAATTTTATCTATTATTTCTATTTCTAAATCAGGATATAAAGGAAGGCATAAAATCCTATCTGAAATATAAGTTGCAATCTTTAATTCATTTTTTTTAACTATATCTGTATCTTTTTCTTTAAAATAATCAAAATCACTCGTTAAAGGATAAAAATATTTTCTTGGCTTTATTCCATTCTTAATAAGTTCTGAATATATTTCATCCCTCTTCATTTTATTTTGAAATAATATTGGCATATAACCATAGTTATATCTAGATGCTATTATCTTCTGAAATTTTACATTAGTAATGGCTAATTCTTTTTTGTAATAATTATAAATGTTTTTTCTATACTGAATTTTCTCGTCAATATTTTCAAGATTACATAACCCCATCGAAGCTTGAAACTCATTCATTTTTGCATTTGTGCCTGGAAGAATGACCTCTTCTTCTGATTTAATTCCAAAATTCCTTAATAATTTCAATTTTTCAGATAATTCTTCATCGTCAACAATAATTGCACCACCTTCAATAGTATGAAAAAGTTTTGTCGCGTGAAAACTCAATGTTGATATATCTCCGTAATTTAATACAGATTGATCTTTATATTCCACACCAAAAGCATGTGCAGCATCATAGATTAATTTTATTCTATACTTATTAGCAATTTCTTGTAACTCTTCAACGTAACATGGGTTGCCGTATACATGCACTGCTAGAATTGCAATAGTTTTATCAGTAATTTTTTTCTCAACATCATTAGGATTAATATTATATGTCTCAGAATCAATATCCGCGAATACAGGAGTTAGTCCTTCCCATAATATTACATTCGTAGTAGCTGCAAAAGTAAAAGGAGTTGTAATAATTTCACCTTTAAGATTAAATGTTTTTAATGCAAGATGAAGAGCTAAAGTGCCATTAGAAATAAGAATTAAGTTTTTAACCTTTAAACATTCTGCTAATTTATTTTCTAACAATTGTACAAATTCACCATTATTTGTCAGCCATCTACTTGACCATATTTTTTTTAAATATTCGATGTATCTTTCGATTTCTGGAAGATCTGATTTTGTAACATTGATCATTTTTTGCCTCCAAAATTAATTTTGAATCTTTTTTATTCTTTGGATTATATACTTTTTAAATCTACATCATATTTATTATTTATAAGTATACTTCCCTCTATAAAACAATTCTAAATTATTAATATAGTTTTTATAATCATAGTACTTGCAACATAGTTCATATTGTTTTTTCTGATAATTAGTATAAGTTATCTCATTGTCGAGATCTTTTATATCCAAACTTATCTTTTTAATTAATAAATCATAGCTATCATAAACTGTTCGAAGAGATTTAAAATCCTTTGTAAAAAATGTGGAGTTATATACTGCAAAACTAACGCCACCGCTAAAAATAGTTTCTACAAAATAGCCATCCAAGCCCTCACCAAAAGTTAAAGCCCATTTTGCTCGAGATATAACATTCTTATATTCATCATATGTCAAATTTTTAATAATAAGAATTTTTAGTTGAGGAAATCGTTTACTAATTAGGTTTAACACTTCATATTTTTGTGGATGGCTGTCTGGAGAAATAATCATTAAATTTTCTTTTGCAACATATCTTTCTTTTTTATATTGTTCTGGGCTACCATAAACCGAGAGTTTATGTAGAGGAAATCCTAATTTTTCTCTCATTTCTATGGTTGAATATTGTTCGTGTGCTGTTGTACACGTTACCTTCCCTATTGTTTTAAGCTTTTCGATATTTTCTTTTTTATCTAATAATTCTATATTTTGAAGCATTATATTGAACTGTAAATTTTTAATTTGATTTAATCTTAAATAATCTACATTTTTTAGAAATTGATTAATGCAATATTCTGGGATGTGTATCATCAAATTTTGTAGATTTTGAAAATAAGATAAAACTTGTGAAAATCTATATATATAATTTTGATTGTTAAATTTGGTATATCTCAACAGAAGTGGATTACCTGGTATGGTGCACATAATAACTTCTGCTTTGTGTATAGATTTAAACTTTATACTTTCTTCATAAATGGATGAAATCGATAAAATCCCCCCACTGACGGTATCATATCCAGGTGTTAAAAAAATAATTAATCGCTTAGTATTTAGAGAATATTTTTCTCTTAATAATTTTTCTTGAAGTCGCTTTATCTTAAATTCTTTTACAGGATTTCGTTTTAATGGTCGAAAACATTTCAAAAGTATTCGTAAAGTTGGTTTAAGATTTTCTGGAATTTTTTGTTTTAATGATTCTGAAATGATCATATTAATTCTCCTAACTTTTAGTTGCTATAATTGTATAGTGAATTGGCATTAAGCCACGCTCTGGTGTATCAATTGATTCTATTTTTACAGTAGAGAAATTTTTAAGTAATTCTATTAAGCCATGTTCGGTAAAACGCCAACAATCTGGCAATGGACCATGAATTCTAAAATTAAATGGTACAGTTAAAAGTAAAATGCCCCCCCCAAATTTTAATAATCTGTAAATTTCTTTAACGGCAGAAAAAGGGTCTAATGTATGTTCTAAAACTTCTGTACAAATTATAACATCAAATTTTTTATCGGGCATAAATTTATTGTATTTTGTAATATCAGCAATATATGTTGCACCTGAATTAGAATCAATATCTAAGGTTTCAATTTTCGCTTTTTTAAAATAGACTTTCGCTCCCTCATGAACTTGGGGGGCTATGTCTAAAACCAGAATTTCATTGTGATCATATTTCTTGGCACATTCTTTCAAAAATTTACTGATATTATTTCTGATCATTAAATAACATTCTTTATCAAATTGACTTACCTTAATATCTTTAGAATTTATTTTAAACTGTCTCATCAATTAATAATTCCACCATACTACAATCAAATGTAGGTATTTTATGTCTATCGAAAACAGATTTTCGCTCACTAAAACTATCATCAATAAATATAGTTCCTTCTGGATCAATAAAATTGGCTTTTAAATCGTCTTTCTTAAGTGATATAACTTCATCAAAGAGAGTTGTTAATTTCCATTTCCTTAGAGTATTATCAATATTGTTTATAGTTTTAGAAATTAATATAATTTTACAGCCTCTATTTATAGCTTGATATAGAAATTTTATTAATTGAGTATTAACTTTGTTATTTATAATTAGAGTATCATCTAGATCTACATATATTTTGTTATATTTAATATTATGTTTATACCTATTAATTAAGGCTCTGTCTATCTCTACACCATAATTGTTAGCCATTATCTCTATATTAAGCCCCTCTTTTTCATATATACTTAGCAATGAGAAATTAATACCTAAAACTCTATGTGTTGCCATTGTTCCACCAATTCTAGGGGCTACTTCCAATAATTTAAAAGTACCTAAATTATCTAATTTCAATTGAAAAAACCATGCTCCATGAAATTTTAATTCTTGCGAAATTATATTTGCATATCTACGAAAAGTTTTATTGGTTTTCTTGTCTACTGGCTTACTATTCATTGATATACCACTTTTTATACGGATTCTTTCTCTTCCGCTACAAAAAAGCAAACCCTTTCTCCTATCCGTAAAACAGTCAACAGTATATTCTTGTCCACCCAGGTACTCCAATACAATTAATTTGGAGTTGTTCTTTAGTAATACTTTAAGCGTATCCACATCATCTACCCTGTAAGCATCTTGAGAACCTTGTCCTTTGTCTGGTTTTACGAAAACGGGGAATGAATCTATTTCAGATAATTTACTAAAGACCTTTGGTACCGTCAATAAATTTTTAAATTTTTTATAAGTCTTGGTTTTTGATCTACAAATTAAGCTTGTAGAAAGAGGAGATGAAATTATATCAGCATCAAATTTATCGGCGTTTTGAGCTAAAGCTACAATTACATCGTCATGAGCCGGGAATATGTACTCTATCTTATGTTTATTTATGATCCCACTTAAAGCGTTAACCCAATTATTACTATGAACATCTGGAACGATAAAATGATTTTTAAAAACATATGGTGCATGATTTGATACATCACTCCCTGCTGAATAAAGAGTTATCTCTTTACAATCTTTCAACGATTTCCATATTTCTAATCCAATTTCTGTACCACCTGGAAAGACAAGTATTTTCTTTTTTTTCATTTTTTTTCATTACTCCCACATATTATAATATTCCTAAATATCTTTATGTCTTCCTCTTCAAAACCTCTAACTAACCATAATACAATAAAGTAAAATATGGCAGATACTAAAACTAATAATAATAAATTTAAATCTTTTAAGTAAATAATAAAAACACCCATTAGCAAGCTTGTAATAATTATTTTCAATAAACTTACAATATATTTTTTATGTAAACCGTAACCAAGGTTTGAACAAATTATAACACCAAATGCCAAGGCGCTAAATTCTGTAGTTACTGTTGCAATACCGGCTCCAACATAGCTAAACCTTGGTATTAAAATTAAATTTAATATAATATTTGCTAAAGCATTGATTGCTGTTATTTTCATTGTGATTATTTGTCTATTTGAAGATTCTAATAATCGTGTAAACGCACCACTAAGAAAAATAAATACTGAAGACCAAACAAGTATTTGAAGAGCGATTATTGAATGTGTATATTCGGTGCCAAAAATTAATAAAATAATTCTATCAGCTAATAAGGTTATGCCTACACCTATCGGAATGCCAATAATAGCCATATATTTAAAATATTTTTCATAAGCTACTCTAAGAGCATCTTTTGATGTTACGTAAAATCGAGACATTGCTGGAAAGATTGACATATTAAGTATTGAGGGAATAAACAACAGAATTATAATTAATCTATATGCAGCATTATACCAACCGACCACCATATCCCCTTTCATTAGCGATAACATTACCGTGTCAATCCAATAATAAATAGTAACAAAAATTGTTGATAACCCAAATGGTAATGCTTCTTTTATCGTAGACTTCCAAAAACTAAAATCAATCTCTATTTTTGGCAAAACAAACTTCCATACACAAACAACAAAACTATACACCAAAACGATTGCGTTTACCAAAAAATAAATAGAAGCAAAACCAACAACGCTAAATCCTTGGCTTATTGCAAATAAAGCTCCACCAAGCATTAAAACACTGCTTAAAATATGTCCAATCGATTGATATTCCATCTTCTCATAAGCTTGAAATATTGAATTGAATATATTTGAAAAAGAACTAAGAATAACGGATAAAGCTAGAAAGTAAACAACTTTAATAGTTTGTTTTGGGTAACCAAGAAGATTAATAGTGATTGCTATCAATCCAAATGTAATTATAACCAAAATTATTTTTATTACTGTAATATTTCCAAGGTACTTCCCAGCTAATGATTTATTACGGGCAACTTCTCTTACTGTTAATGTGGTAAGCCCCAAATCAGTAAAAACCCCAAAAATTCCAGTGAAAGCAAGGGCAAAAGATAAAATACCAAATCCTTCTGCACCTAAATAGCGAGCAATATACATTACATAAAAAAAGCCTAATATTTTACTAATTATATTAGAAGCAAGCAAAACTAATGAATTTTTCGCAATTCTTTGAACTGTGTTCATATTAAAAAAATATTTTTTATTTCCTTCCTACTCCCTCGTAGACAAAACCTAATTCTTTTACTTGTGCGGGTTCGTATAAGTTTCTAAGGTCGAGAAGAATGGGAAATTTGAGTAATTTTTTTATTTTTGTTAAATCTAAGTTTCGGAACTGATTCCATTCTGTAACTATTACCAGAGCATCACTAGCTTCAGCGGTTTCATATTCATCCTGGCAATAAGTTAGAGTGGGAAGAACTTTTCGGGAATTTTCCATTGCCAAGGGGTCGAAGCATCTTATTTGTGTTCCTTCTTTTAGTAATAGCTGGATAATATCAATTGAAGGGGACTTTCGAATATCATCAGTATTTTGTTTAAAAGCCAAACCTAAGATGCCTATAGTTTTATCTTTAAGATCTCCGAGCAGGTGTTTTATCTTTTCTACCATCAGTTCTCTTTGACGCTTGTTGGCAGAGATTACCCCTTTTAGGAGCTTAAAATCATATCCGCAGGTAGAGGCAAAATGATAAAGGGCTTCGGTATCTTTAGGGAAACAGGAGCCGCCATATCCAGGACCGGGATGAAGAAATTTGGGACTGATACGGCCATCTAAGCCCATAGCTTTGGCTATCTGATGCACATCGGCTCCTACTTTATCACGGATATTGGCAATCTCATTAATAAAGGTAATTTTGGTAGCCAAAAAGGCATTACAGGCATATTTGATTAACTCAGCAGTTTCAGGATTGGTAATCACAAAGGGTGTATCAATTAAGTAGAGAGGACGGTAAATCTCTTGTATTATCTTTAGGGCTTTAGGGCTGTTGGTGCCAATTACTATTTTATCGGGATGGGTAAAGTCATAGACTGCTGAACCCTCCCGGAGGAATTCTGGGTTGGAGACGACGTCGAAAGGAATAGGATAGACAGGCGAGACGCCTGTCCTACGGTTGAGATTGGGTTTGCTTCGGTCGCTCTGCTCCCTCGCAATGACACTCTGGTTTTGATTAATTATTTCTTCGATTTTGTGGGCGGTGCCTACCGGGACTGTGCTTTTGTTTACAATTACTTTGTATTCATTGATAGATGCGGCAATCTGCTGGGCTACTTTTTCAATTTGTTTTAAGTTTGCTGAGCCATCGTGATTGGGAGGAGTGCCTACGGCGATAAAGATTATTTGGGATTGTTTTACGGCCTTTTTAAGGTCAGTGGTAAAGGTAAGTCGGTTGGCTGAGATATTTTTCTTAATCAAAGCTTCTAAGTTCGGTTCATAGATGGGGACGTCACCAGAGTTTAACATATTTATTTTTTGTTCATCCTTGTCGACACAGGTTACTGAAAGGCCAAAGTCAGCAAGGCAGGTGCCGGTGACCAGGCCTACGTAGCCGGTACCTATTATTGCGATTTGCATGTTTTTGTGCCACCTTTCGTTTTAATTTAACGAACGAAAATTATGTCGCAGATAAGCTTAATCTACCAATCTGCCAATCAGCCGATCAAAAAAACAATCTCCCGATCTACCGATCAACCAATCGACCAATCGAATATAATCAGAACAGGGGATAACGGTTCTCTGTTCCACTAATCTAATAATAAGTTAATTATTTTATTATTTAGCTGTCGGAAACCCTTATAATATAAGCCTTTTGAGCTATATCTAATATAACGCTCCTCACGGCGTTTATTTGGAAAAAGATAGGGTTTTACCTTAGTGACCTCAAAAAAATGCGTTATACGCGCCATACGTAGCTCTCTCTTAAAAGCCTTACATACCAACCCTTTCAAGACCTAAAAAAGCTATATTTGGTACTTTTTTACTTGTTTTTGCCATGATTTGCGCGATAAATATTTTTTATATTTTTAAGAGAACTCTGAAACCCTTGTATTATCTATGTTTTTAGAACATGTGAATTTTATACAATAAAGACAAAAAAGGTGTAAATTACAAGATGTAAGAAGAGATTGTATGTTCAGGATTTGAACTTATATAAACTATACCACAGAAACAATACTGCGTCAATCTACCGATCAAGATCAATCTGCCAATCACCCGATCAGCCAATCAGCCAATCAAGATAATCTACCAATCGACCAATCTGCCAATCAAAATTAAAGAAAGAATCTGCCAATAAAAGAACAATCGACCAATCTACCTATCACCCAATCAGCCAATCGGATACAAAACAAAATCAATCGGACAAGGAAGATAAAAAAATTTACTTACCGGATCTTAAATAAGTCATTAATCCATTTATTTGTTTGGCAATTTTCTTTGCTTCTGCATACATTTTTTTAAATTCTTCTTCGGAAATATATTTCAAATCTAGAGCGATGTAAAGATCATTCTGAACTTCCCTGTTAAATAAGTATTTGTAAGTTAAAAAATAAATCTCGTATTAATATACATGTTATTCTTTATCTGCTACAACGTTTTTATTTAACAGGGCAGGCCTTTTAAATAACTTTTTAATCTATTTCGGATATATCTTTTGCCATAAGTTGTTTTTAAATATTTTTCTCTATGTAATGCATCTTTTTGATTTAAACAAACTTCATAATAAATTAATTTTAATGGTCTTCTGTACTTAGTTGATTCAACACAACCATCATTATGTTGCACAATTCTTCTTTTTAAATTATCTGTGTAGCCAACATAAAATTTATCATCTTTTTCACTTATAAGAATATATGTATAAAACATTATTTTAAATTAAGCCTACGGGCATCTTGCCAGACGGGTAAGTCTTCGAATGATTTAATTGTTGACAAATGTTTAAACCTCCGGTTTATAAATCTGCCGATCAAAGAACAAATAAATAATCTACCAATCTTCCAATCGGCCGATCGACCAATCAAATACAAGATAAAGACAATCTGCCAATCAAATTCAATCTTCCGGTCTACCAGTCGACCGGTCAAATTCAAATAAAAAGATTTAAATTAATTTATTGATTATTTTTAAGGAAATTTTCAATGTTGATTATTTTGAGATTTTTTTGGATATTTTTATATTTATTTATTTCTTTGGTTAATTTCTCCGGGTTGTTGGTAGAAAGTATGATTATTTTTTTGCTGGAGAGATTAGTATGGTTAGAGTATTGAGATAGAAAATTTTCAATCGAAATAGTCTGCTGGCCTAAGAATTTTTCTTTAGATGGGTCATCGCTGATAATAGTATTTAGTTTTATGGGAGTGCCTATTCCAGCATAGTAAGTGATCTCGGCAAGCTGACCGGTACCATAAATATTTATCGTTTTTTCTCCTTGTTGGTAGAGTTTCATTAAGTAAGCAGTGAGTAGATCCCTGGTGTAATGATAATAATGGAGGGTTTCCTGGAAACGGTTATACATCAAACGGCTGACATTCACCATACCTTCAGGGGTAATAATGTATAAGAGCTTTCTTCCAGTATCTTTTTTCGCTTTGATTAGGCCGCGGTGAATTAGGTTTTTTATAATAGCGTTGGTAAGACCTAAGGAGATGTTGAGTTTGCGGGATAAAGACCTTTGAGATAAGGAAGGGTCGTCCTTTATTTCTAATAATGTTTTTAGGTCGTGGTTTTGCATGGGAGAAACCTCATAGTTTTCGGTTTACAGTTTTCAGTTTACAGTTTTTAAGAGATTTAATTAAATTATTTAATCTACGGATAATATATTTAACCTTTTCAACCAGAATAGTATATTCTTCGTTGGTTATATAGTTCAAATCTTTAGCGAGTAATAATTGATATTCAGCTTCAAAGGCGGAGCCTTTGGATATGCCTAAGAATCTGATTAGATTACCATTATCCAATTGCCCACATCCTTCTACAATATTTGTTGGGATAGATGATGATGACCTTCTGATTTGGGAAGTTAGTCCATATTGTTCATTATTGGGAAATTTTTGAGTAATATTGTAAATGTCTACAGTAAATTTATGGGCATCTTCCCAGACTTTTAGTTTTTTGTAGTCGGACATGATAGTCTCCCTTCGGTCGACTAGTTTTTAGTTTTTGGTTTATGGTTTTTAGTAAATTCAAAAGAGAAATATTTTATTTCGGTCGACTGGTTGCAAGTTTCAAGTTGCGAGATTTAAAAAAGTTACAAGTTTTAACAAATAAATCTAATAAATCAATTCTTCTTATTTATCCCAAAGTTCAAAGGGATGGGCTAGTTTATCGTAGATCTTTTTCTCAGGTATTTTCTTTCTCCATTATTAAAAGCATTTGTTGCTTTATATGAGGGAGGTCTTTTCTCACAACATCCCATACTCTTTCAAGTTTTACCCCAAAGTATTCGTGGGCAATAATATCCCTCATCCCAGCAATCTTCTTCCAAGGTATCTGTGGATATTTATTTCTAAAATCGTCATCTACATTTTTGACCGCTTCGCCAATTATCTCTAATCTTCTTATAATTGCATCTTGAACTTGGCGATTTGAATAAAATTCATTCTCGGCAAGGTTCTGGATATATTCCTCTATTGCCAAAGTACTCTCGCATATGTCCTGTAAATAGAGTTTTATATTCCTCTTCATAAAATAGACACCTCTTCACTCAGTATTTGTTCCTTTATAATTGGTTTGATTGTTGAATATTCTCCTAAATCAACCCTCTTGCCCAGAGCCTCTTCCAGTTCTAACTTTAATCCTGCAAAATCAAGTAAACTCATCCTGCCTACAATCTCCACCAAAACATCTATGTCACTCTCCTGATTCTCCTCTCCTCTTACAACAGAGCCAAAAATTCCTGCTCTCTTGGCATTATATCGCTTAAGTATAGGTAAAATTTTTCTTTTAATCTTATCAATTTTTTCTATATTCATTCTTTATACCTCCATCAATCAAATCCTTAGAATTACAAATATCCATGACAGGGGACGATTTTCTGTCACATACATAATTCCTTGCCGGAAATATCCTTCATATTGCAACATCCAAAATTTTATCAGAAGGTTTAATCTTAATTTTTTCTACATCAACACTTAAACAGGCTTCAACTGCTTCGTATATATTTTTAATAAGTTCTTCCCAGCTATCCCCTTGAGTTAAGCAGCCTGGAATTGCTGGAACTTCTGCCCAATAGCCGCCTTCTTCAGCTTGATGAATTATCACTTTAAAAAAACAAGTTTCAAGTTGCAGGTTGCAAGTTGCAAGTAAAGAAACAAAATACAAAATACAGAATACAAAGAAAGATACAAGATGCAAGTTAAAAAGACAAGTTGCGAGTTGCAAGTT
>Ga0209979_1000940_pt1 | contig 34789 bp, 35 predicted proteins | sample AnhtaG_FD_183114 | JGI IMG/M metagenome (GOLD analysis project Ga0209979, IMG submission 183114) | Deep subsurface microbial communities from Anholt, Denmark to uncover new lineages of life (NeLLi) - Anholt_01485 metaG (SPAdes) (version 2) | ecosystem: Environmental > Aquatic > Marine > Oceanic... | reverse complement strand
CTAACTTTACGATTGAAGTTGTCATACTCTCCATAGGTCTTATGGACGGACATTATGAAGGAATTAACACCCAGTCCTTCACAAGCACCACCCATAATGATGTTTGGTTGCTTCCACAGCCATTCAACTCCCCTCTTCCTAACAGCATTGTATTTTTCCTCAGTGGAGTAGATGGGTTTGCTCTTGACCAGAATAATCGCAAGCAGTTTATAGCCAATCTTATCCCATTTGGGAATCATTGTATAGCCATCAATCACGTCTTTTTCTAATCTTGCCCTTCTTCTGGTTACAGTGGGCTGAGACACACCGATTTTCTTTGCTAACTTTCTATCACTTATCTTCGAGTTTTTCAACAACTCAGCAAGAATCTTGAAATCCATGTCTTTCAGTGCCGTCATGCCACATCAATGAAACATATTCACCTCTTCATGCTTTAGCTTTTACTACGAAAAAAGAGAAAAGAGGGATTTATTTACGCTTTTTAAAGAGCATAAATCGCGCGCGCGCATTTCTTTTGATAATGAGAACATTTATATCACGAGAATCAAAGCTGTTCTAATGGTGATGTTATATGTCTAGTGCTACAACAGATTTTGGTGAAACAATCATAAAACTGATCGATAAGCTTGCAGGAAAAGGATCCGATATCAAGCTCAGCTTTCAAGACCTAATATTAGATGTGGGTCCACTGAAAGCGAAACTAAATGGGTCCATCGTTTTGGATGTTCTATACGTTTCGGAAAAGAAGTGATTTTTTCCCTCAAATGGTGGAACATGCAAACATTTACGTTGTTGAGCCATGCTATTAAATCGGGAGAACTTCAACTATTCACTGACGATGTAAAAGTTCTCGAGCTTAAAGCTAAGAACCAAAGAATCGATCTTAACATAGTTGATAACGAACTCCTGAAAGATGTATTGCGAGATAGCGTGGGTGCTAAATCTTTCTTGAAAAAATTTGCATATCTCAAGAATATCGCTGAAGAACTAAAGAATGAAAATGTGACGATAACAGTTTCTTACAAAGGCATCGTTGTGCTTACCTTGGGTTCCGATGTAAAAACAAATCTTTCTCGGTTAATAACTGGAGCAAAAGAAATTGAAATCAACAACCTACGTAAATTGATACAAATGGGTCTCTAAGATACGCGCTAGGGTGTATCCTTCACCTGCAATATTTGTTTTAAAATAAGTTCTTTGTTTGCCATTTCGTTTACTGGTCTGGTTTTGTTGATTAACCTATTTCTCAACACTTTTTCATGAGTTTTGAAATCGCGCGCGCGCGATTTTATCAGATTGTTTATTATTGGGTTGTTGCATTTTGTTGGTCGCTGGGGTCGTCGTCTAGTTAGCGAAACCTGTGTGTCTTGGTTCAGGTTCGCCTGTAATGGTCTAGGATACCAGACTATACGGCTTAGTAATCTTCTATCTTCTCTATCTCTTGTTTGTGTTGTGTGTTGGTTGATGATAGGTTTGTCTGTTTTACCCTGTGTTTTCTTGGCTGAGTTTTCCATTTTCATTTTCAGTTTCCTCTTGTAATAATAAGGTAGCTCGATATTTATGGGTTTACCCTGTGTTTTTTGTATGTCTGCTCTCAGAGGTTTTATATGTTTTTTTTGTCTTATTACCCTGTGTTGCTAAGTATGTCAAAGATTAGGCTGTTTGTTCGTGTTCGTAAACAAGGTTCTCGTATTGAGTCTGTTCCTCTGAAAAAGTTGGTTAAGTTGTCTGGTTTTCAACAGAAGCGTTGGGAGTTTAAAGATGGTTGGCTGATTCTTGAAGCTATCTAGTTTGTTTTATTGTGTTTCGTTCTAAAGGTTTCCCCGTTTGTATTGCGGGTTCTTCTTTGGTTCTACTCTTTCTTTTCGGGGTTGAAGATAAGGTTCTATTATTTCATTTTATTCGTATCCGTTTATACGTTATATATCTTATTTCGCCTTTTTGCGTTTATTTGGATTCACCTTTGAATGTTTCTTTTTTTCCTATACCCCTTCCTTATTTGGATACCATGTTTTCCGTAGGCAACTTGATTGAGGCGCACAGCCATGATGGCGTTTAACCCTTTGCGTCCAACGGAATTTAGCATGGGTATGGCTTTAAGCTATTGCTTAAAGGCGAAGTGCGCCCAAGTTGCATATCCAAGGAATCGCCTATGTGCGTGTATCCGTGAGGTATCCGTGGGATTGGGTTAGTTATTGTGCGAGCGCATTGAATTCTGTGCCTAAGATGAATATTGATACTCGATGATTACATATTTGAGCCAGTAGAAGCCAGCAGGATTAACGGATTTTGGCGGAATAAGCGCCGATAAGCAGTATTGATAGGTGTTATCGATGGTTGCATAATTTGTCGTGGTACTAACAGTAGAGCCGTGCCCAGGTCCAGCAACACCAGGTGAACTTAAGGTATCTATAATCTGACGGTGAGGCTGGGTGTTGTTCATTCTAAGTAGGTCGCAAATTACAGCAGCGTCACCAGGGTCATGCCAGTAACATGTTATTCTTGTGATTGTGACTCCATGAGGTAGTTGAACTGGTGCCGAGAAATAAGCATCCATTGTAAGATTCATATTGGTAATTATGACTCCGGTGTTATACGCAGATCCATGCAGTAAGGGATTATCATCACACCCAAACGCAGCTGCTGAAATTGATATCATTCCAGTTTGCGGTAGCCTAACTTCTATATTTCCCACAGCTTTAACCAAGTTACCTATAGCTACGTCATGTTCAGCAATGTCTTGTTGAAGTTCGAGCAGTGCAGCAGTTTTGTTAAAAGGAGTTCCCGTTGTGCCATATGCACTAGCCACCATCACGACATCGAAGATGTTGATTTCTCCATCATCGTTCAAGTCTAGCCAAATATCATACTTGCTGGTTGCCAAGTTTGCGACGCTCGTTGTGGTATTGACCAAGAACAACGAGGCAAATATGATAGTGAAGACCAAAATGGTTGTTTTCATTCTTTATTTTCACCTCCAATCTCAATTCTCCATTGATAAATGAAAGATCATATGATGTATAAAAGGAGTGATAGAAGAAGCTTCTATTCGCGAGCGTACACTATTGCCTTTACACGTTTTGCGTTATTTGTTTTGTTTTCGTCTTTTCAAGAGGACAGAGTCTGGAGTTGCGTTTATTGAAGGAACATCTATTAATGTGCGCGCGCAGCAAAGTTTACCCGAGGGCGCGCATATGCATGCATGCCCAAAAAAAGGGGGAAATAGTGTGGAGACCACTGTGCTTCGTATTTCGTGATTGTATTTGGAGATTTCTTGATGTAGCTTTTCAGTCTTTTACAGTTTGCAGATGCAGTCACAGCAACTGCCGTCTTTCAACCGCTCTCTTAGCTGGTCTTGAAGCATATCCTGCTGCTTATCAGTCACTGTAACAATGCAACTACCATCTTTCAGCTGTTTTCTGTCTAAATCTCCATTTTGATTTCCGTTCATAGCTATTACTGAGCCAACAGATATACTTACAATGCACATTAGCAAAGCAGCCATTACTACTTTCTTAGTTTTATGCATATTTTCATCCTCTATATGTAGATGTGGTGTCTCTATTGAGATCGCCTGCTTTAAGGGACACCGCGGTACAAGCGTTCCAAAATATGGAACAACTAGCGTGATAGGAGTTTTTGAGATCGCAGCTTGAGTGCGCGCGCGCGTCAGCCCAAGCTTGCATATCCATATATCACCCATGTGCGTGTATCCGTGAGGTGTCCGTAAGGTTTACGTGAGACATCCGTGAGATTCCTTCACACGCGCATGCTTACAGGCATACATAGTTGAACTGGTTATCTAAGGAGTGAAATATTCTTTCCATTCAGGGTCTGTGTATAATCCGTAAGATGTCCACCACTAAACTCGTCAACATTGAAGGAGTTAGCTGAATAAATGTTCTTGAATAGATGGTCATAGCCAAAGTAATTATCATAGTTTTCATTATCATCGTATATTGTTTCTAGGATTGTAGCTTCCACAGGAGTATAATCACTTTCATTTGTTTCTACGAGTAGCCAAGCATGAGAAAAACCAGTTGCAATTGAGGTGTTCCATCCTTGATTCTCTAAATATCGCTCTAAATAGGCACTCATTTCGCTACAATCAAATTCATTTGTGCGATAGGGTAGACTCCAATTAAATGCACTAAGAGTTTCTTCTAATTCATCGATCCCAAAATTCTGATTTTCAGGCTTAGTGTAATAAAAAAACCAGAAATTTTTATGTGCAGTGAACTGACTTCTTTCCAAGTCTTCATGAAGCTCGCTATTTTGACTCCACTGATTTTGGAGTGAAGTAAAAAGTATTATGGAAGCAAACAGCGAAAAGAAACAAATAACGACCAGGAGTCTAGTTGTTTCACTCATCCCTCTCCTTTCTGATTCGACTACCAACCTAGTTCCCAAAAGAAATCTCTTGTTCGCACCTAATTACCTTTTCACTTCTCATAACTAACACTCTCCTAATGATGCACGCGCGTTTTGTTTTTGTTTAGTTCTAAAGGTGTCCTGTTTGCATGCGGGTTCTTCTTTTGTTGCTACTTGTCGCGCGCGCGCATGATGGTAAGTTGTAGTCTGGTTTGGTTGTTTGCGCGTACGCACGCAAAAAGTTTTTTACCTTGCTCTACCAAGTTTTCTTGGAGGGAGTCCTTATTCGGAAGGGCATTGTTGCAGTATTTTTTCTTCTGATGCTTTTCTATGGTCTGGAAGTCGGGAATGTCATCGCTCTGGAACGAACCTTCGAAGTCACTTCACGTGGTTCCAGATACGAGGTTTACGTAGAAGCTCTTGACACATGGCAAATAGGTACACAGCTAGAAGTGAAAACTCGACTAACATTAATTCAGAAACAAGTTGGAGATAGTCAAGTAGCATATGTAACTAATGCCACCCCATTCTTGAGTGTCAGTGTACATGGGAGCCCTCTATACGGCAATGTTTACTATTACGAGTTTGTGAACTTAACCAAGGATGGCGACTACTGGGAAACTAAGCTTCTTCTAGAAATGAACAAGAATTATGAAGCAGAACTAGAGAGCGGTGAGACTATTGACACTACACTATCTGTGCGGTTCAGACTTGATGCCTTCGGAGCAAACCACACAAAAATAGATGAGTCATTCGTTGTTATGACACCATGGCTTCTTGATAATGACGGAATCCTAGTAACTGTCTTCAGACCTTTCTCAGCAACAGAAATCTACACAGCGGTTGGAGGTTGCGGAATAATAACACTTGGGCTTGTTATGTTCATAATTGACAGAGTTGGATTGGTTTCGTTTGGTTTCTTGAACGCTTTCTCCAAGTTCGCGAATAAATATCCTATTTTAACCCATATTGTTTCAACTTTTATCCTTGTAGTACTCTGGGTTGCTTTCATACCTGTGTTAATTGGTTTATCCATTATATTTTCGAAATTTTTCTTGTTAGCGTTTATTTTTGAGGTTGTCTTCGCAGTCTCTTCTATCGTTTTGGCAGTGGGATTACTTGAGTTCATTCTGAGAGACTGGAAATTTCTAACAATTAGTTTAGGGTTCCTTTTAGCCCTTGTTTGCACATACATCATTTACATTGCATTAGACTATTTGAGCTCAGCTCCATAGAGTTGAAGATGCGAGCGGAACGGAGTGACGTGAGCATCGGCTTAGAACGATTGGCTGAAATGGAAAAAAAAGAAGGTTATTTGCGTTTCTTAAACAGCATAAATCCGTCTTTGTCTGCTACGTATTGGAATCCTGCTTCTATTAATTCTGTTGCTTCTTTGACGTTTGATGCTGTTCTACATGTGTATTCCTCGTTCTCGTCGTATGTGATCAGTTGGGTGTATAGCATTGTCGTTTCGATTTTCTTGTGTCCTAGTCGTTGCATGACCAATAGTATGTCTTTTGTTCTGTCGTATAGCTGTGTTGCATGGTAGTGTCTGAGGTTTCTCATTGGGATTGTTTTTAGTTGTGGTTCTTGGAGTGTTTCTGATAGCTTGTTTCTTGTGTGTCGCCATATTTCTCCCATAGCTCTTGAGCTTGGGAATGGATTGTCTTGTGTGTATATTTGTAGGTATGCTCTGAGCATGTCTGCTGTTTTTGCTTTTAGTTTGATTTGTCTTGAGTTGTGACCTTTACATCCTTGTGCGCTTATGATGCCTTGTTCACTGTCGATATGGTTTCGCGTGGTTGTTGCTAGTTCGTGACCTTCTAATCCTGTTTCTTTCAGGATTGTGAAGATTGTAGCGTATTTCGGTGTTGATGCTGAAATTATCTTATCCACGTTTGCGGTGGTTGGTATCAGGGGTATTTTGCGTTCCCATCTGTATCTTGGCGGTGTCCATTCTACTTGATGGGTTTGGCAATAGTATTTGTATGCTTGCACCATTTTCGTTTTGGTGCTGTTTGCTACTTTGTGGTTGGCGATTGTCGCCTTTACTGCTTCAGGGTTGTGAAGGTCTGTCATTTTGCTAAGTTGTCTTAGCTTGTATGATGTGTCCTTAATGGTTGATTCTCCGAGTCCTCTGTTTTTGAGGTCTAAGAGGGTGTTGATAATTTCCGGTGTGTTTGGGTTAGTGGATTTTATCAGATTGTTTATTATTGGGTTGTTGCATTTTGTTGGTTGCTGGGGTCGTCGTCTAGTTAGCGGAACCTGTGTGTCTTGGTTCAGGTCTGCCTGTAATGGTCTAGGATACCAGCCTGGGGCGCTGGCGGTCCTGGGTTCAAATCCCAGCGACCCCACCACGATAATTCAGGTCCCATAAGCAGATAGCTTTTCTATGCCTTCTCCAAAACAGATTAAATCTTCACGTTAATTGATAATAAATAAGGAGAAAATATGGAACTAGATATGAAATTTAAACATTCGAATAATTTATTCTTGATCTTGCACACGCACCGAACATGTTCGGGTTTTCCTTAAGTAAGGCATTCACCAGAGTATGCAACTCTCTGGGATAATCATGAGGAAAAGGTCAAATCTGGAGATTATGGTGGAGATCCTGAGTTTTTGCATCAAGCCTCAGCTCACGACAAGAGTGATGTATATGACAAATCAGCCGTGGAGAGGTCTGCAGAAGCGTCTTTCATACCTGCAATCTCAAGGGTTTCTAACAATTCACCATAGTCCCAGAAAATATCTCACAACCCGAATGGGGCGAGAGTTTATTGAGAAATGGAAACAGATGACTGACCTTTTACGCCCAGATTCACAGTTTTGAGTCGTGCGCGACGCGCGTATTGGAGATTCCCAGTCAGGTTAACGCGATTTGTGTGCGCCCTTTCTTCCCGTCACGATAACTGCTATCAGGGTTATTATCATGAAGAATGGTAGAATCAGGATTGATGGGAACTCTGGGATTATAGACGTATGGCTGGTCCCTGTGACTCGAAACTGGAATCCTTTGCGCGCGCGTGAAACTCTGCTCTTGAAATGACTGCGAGTTGTCTTATGCTTGCGCGCACAATAATATAGACCATTGCAGACTTTTTTCCTCCCCTTGTCAGGTGTTCCATCCTGAAAATTTCATTATTGGTCTTAGAATTTTCCGACCATGCTTCCATCGATAATATAGTGCATAGCTAGCGATTGAAGCGACCTTAATTTTCCATTGGAGACCATTTGGAGCGAAATCCTTTATGTTGCGTTCCCAGCAGTTAGCGATAAGCTCCCACTGTAACGGAGTCAAATGTTTCAGATCCATGTGCTGAGCTTCTCTGAGCATACAATCTTCTTCTGACGTGAACAACAAGGGGACATAGAATACCTTACAACTCTTCAATTTATCCAGCAATTCAAGTGTTGCTATCGTGTCCTTATCAGTTTCGCCTGGCAAGCCGATGATTAACGTTGCTAAAGGCCAAATCCCGTTCTCGTTCAGAATTTTAAACCCCTTTGTCACAACGTCGTGCCAATCTTCAGGTTTGTATGGCAACATTTTGCCTTTCATATATTTCTTCATAAGTCGGATGCTGCCAGTTTCTATACCGATTTCCACCGAGTTATGCCTAACACCCCTGGAAACCCAAATGGATTTCTCAAGGAGGATCGGACCTATCTCTTCAACCAATCCAGGATTTTGTACAACAGGTGCTAGGGACGCATGAGCGGGTTGTATATATTTTACTCCGGGGACAGCTGCAACAGATTGAATCAATTCAGCAACCGCTTCACGATTCGGTATGAACTTCTCCTTGGACTGGTACAAGAATAAGTCTTCGCTACCTAAGATGATCATTTGCGTACCATTTCCCGCGTTTAGTTCCACTTCTTTCAGGATATGCTCGAGAGGAAACGAGTAGCGTCTCCTCTGCGTTGGTGAGCAAAAACTGCAACCCCGTCCGCAACCACGCATGATTTCCACGATGCCAAAAATCGACGGATGCACAATACAAGGAATTTCTTCAGGATCAGGCAGTTCAGTCTCAACCACCGGTGGAAGCTTCTCACCATTGAGAGCCAAGCGAAAAATCTTCAGAGCTGTCCTTTCACCCTCACCCATGAAGATGCAATCTATACCATACTCTTTCCGCAGTTTCGCTTTATGGACTTGCCATGCACCTGGACCACCAAGGATTATTTTGGCTCCCCACTTTCGAAGAAATGGTTTATTTACTAGCTCTCTGAACTCAGCACTCGCCATTGGTTCTCCGCCAAAGCCTAGAAAAGAAGTGTACGTTCGACTCACAAAGCCTGTTCCTGCTGGCTCCATGGAGGAAATCCCGATTACTTTCGTGTTTGGCCCCACAACCCTTCTCAGATTATCCGGGTGTACAACTACAACATTGTGGGCTCCGAATTCCCTAATAAGTAGCGTTTCGATTTTCCGTATTCCATAAGGAGCAAATTTTGCGGTGCCATCTTTATTACTGGGTACTGGAGGATACCAATATTTTCTCATTAAAATTCTCGGCAAAATGCCTGTAGGGAATCCACCTGCGAATGCTAGAAAAGGATTTAGTTTGAAGTCGCTCATGTCCGTAGCTGATCCTGTGAGGACAATTGGAACTCCTTGAGTCTTAGATGAGGCACTGTCTCCCGAAAGCATATGACTCGCATGCACATCCTAGTTTAAGAGTTTTGCCACTGACTTAGATGAATCCTATCATGAGAAATTAATTCCAATAGGGAAAAATGGTATGTGAAAATATCTACATATAAGATGAGCCCTCGCGTGTCCTCATAGCCTAGCGCATTAAGCATTTGGATTATGGCGTCTACATTCACTCTCAGCATGAAAGATGCACACTCAAAATTTGTTATTCTTCAGCATTTGAGTGATACTTTCAAGTACTTGTTGGAAATCACTTATCTCATTATGAGGAATCTTATTCTTCTTCAATAATTCAGCTAACTTGGAGCCTTTTATTGCGAACGGAATATCTGCTTTTTTAGCTGCGACATAGTCCGCAACTCCATCGCCTATGTACGCCACTTTCTGACCTCGTTCCATGTATTGTGTGACCATGTCATCTTTGAAGTTAATTGACGTATTGCAAAGTTGCGGGGGAAATGTTAGCTTGATTCCGCGGGCTGTGAATATTGCTTTAGGAGCGTGAATCGGTATCAAGTTGTACCAGCCTTCTAGCTTCAGAAAGTGTTTTATGACGAAGTCTAAACCTGCACTGACTATCATGAAAGGGAAACCGTTTTCTTTACATAATTGTACTAGCTGCGAGAAATTGGGTCTAACAGAAGCAACTTTTTGAAGTTCATTCAATACCAGTGCTTTTGAAAAGGTGACTGTGGAAAACTGTTTCTGCAGGCATTCCTCAAGAGTTATCTCTCCTTTCTCATACTGTTCATCAAATATTCTCCAATCTTCTTCAGCGTATTTTTCCAGAATCTGAACACATGTGTCGACATTTACAATTGTGCCATCAAAATCACATAAGACGGTAAAGCGCACTGTTCAGAGCACCTGACTCTTAGTAGAAGGAGGGCTGTCTTTCATACGCATCTTTTGGGGGTTTCATTTTGCTGGTTTCTTCAGGGGATAGGATTTCGATTAGCTGGTATTTTCTTGTTCCCAGACCTTGTTGTTCTGCGAATTGCATCCCTAGATATGGGTTCTTCATAGGGCCCCAGAGGCGTTGAAAAGGATGAAGGTTAGCATTTGAGTCGAGGTTAACGTGCTTGAAGTATGGTGGGATGGCTTGTTCGATTAGTCCAGCTTTTGCAATGAGATCCAATGTTGCAGTTTCGATGGCAACGATGTCTTGACTACCTAACACTCCAATGTCAGGGACTACGCTTGGTTGCGCCATTCCCATGCAGTCACAGTGGGGTGTCACTTGAAGAGGGAAATTTAGGTAGAAACACTTGCTTTTATCGAATGTGTCTAGGATTTTCTTGGTAGATATTGCCATCAGTTCCTGAAAGGCTGCGAAAAATTCAGGCTTAATTTTCAGACATCCAACTTCTCTATCCGCTTCTAGACATTCCAAGCAAAGCTGGTTTCGGCACGCAAAAAGAGCAAGTGACAGCTTGTGCTTTTCCGCATCGTACTTAAGAGCGTTGTAGGGACATGCTTTCACAAGTACCATAGCGTGTTTTGGAGTACATTTTTTCGAGTCCCAATATGGGACTGAATGTTCTACTCCATGAATCTTTTTCCACCGTGAGGGAGCTGAATAGCCACCTATAGCAAGATTCTTGATAGCACCTCCATACCCACAAGTAGCATGCCCCTTTACATGGGACAAGTCAATCAAAGCGTCAGCGTCGTGAATTGCACCTCCCATATCTAACTTGTCCACGTTTTTGTAGCCAATGCTTGATGTGTGGGTGTAGCCATCCTTTACTCCAGCGATAGGGATTAGTGGACATCCACATGTCTCTTGCGTGTAACCTCGTTCAACAGCGTTGTAGACTGATGTGGGATTGTCAGTTATGAAAGGCCACCCACCTACTTTCTTGACCGCCTTGACAACTCGGCGGACGAAGAACACGGGAACAGTCTGGAATCCATCTGAGAAGCCTAGATGCATCTTGATGGCGACTTTATCGCGTTTCTTGATTGTGGAAAAATCCAGAAGCTCAATAATCTTGTCTAACTTCGCGGCTAAACAACTAAAGGCTGAATCCTGACCATGCTGAATAGAGCCAAAGTAGACTTTTGCGCCTTTACTCAAAAATAACCCTTCTTCGGTGCATGCTGAGACAAGTTGCTAAATAAAACATTGTCGGTTATTCCTCACAGTCTTACTGAGGTGCGAATTTCGCAATATCGCTATGTTAGTTGGATTTGAGAAGAGCTGCTATATCATGAAAAAAGATTCCCAGAGCCTTTAGTTTTTGCTTTGTTGGCACTCCCCTTGAGTTCCACCCGCGTCTATCGTAGACAGCTTCTCTTAGCTTCTTGTATTCCACCTCACGGTGACTTCTTAAAAGGGCTATTTTCTCGCCAGTTGACTTTCCAACAGGATCGAAGCCAACTTTTTCTTCAAGTTGTCTATCATATCTAGTTTCCCGGCTTTCATACTCTTCTTTCGTTACTGGTCCCATCGCTCGGTAGGGGATTGAGTCATGTTCTCGGGTGCCAAAACCCATTCTCACGTTGAAGATACGTTGGAAGTTATAGACCCGCTCACTCATCAATATTATATCATCTAAAGCTACTTTTTTGCCTGTCACAGCCTCAAAAAAGGCAGCATAGTTTTCAACATGCTCCATGATCTTTGCGGGTTCCTTTGTTTCCTTGTTTTTTTCCGGGACTACATCATTCCATGGAAGCTTGCACAATCCGTTCAAGCTAAACCAGGTTCGAAACATTGGGAACCAATGTAGATTTTCCGCCTTCTCCTCGAAGGTCGGCATCAAATTATGCACCATATCTAAGAAAATAAGCCAAGCCTCATCGTGCTGAGGACCTTTTAAAGCCAATCCATATCCACCTTGCTGAGCTAAAGACTCTTTTGTGACATATTCAGAGAACTCCAAGCCCTTAGTCTCCATCCCAATGTCATGTAAGATGCGTGGATCAACACCATATTCACTGGCAAAGAGATTCTTCATTTGGCGGATGCCTTGACCGACAACAACCCCAAAGCCCCTTCCAATTGCCATTTGATGAACTAATTCGATAGCGGCTTCCTTGTTGCCAAATCTGAGGTCAAGTCCACCAGTAACTTTCTTGTCGATCAGTCCCGTCTCATAGCACTCCATGGCAAAAGCGGTAGCTGTCCCCACAGAGATTGTATCTAATCCATAGAGGTCACAGTAATAGTTCATTTCAATAACGTGGTCTGCGTCAAAAATTCCACAATTACTGCCTACACCTGCAATCGTTTCGTACTCCGGACCAGTCACGAAAACCTTCTGACCAACATAAGGACCAGTTCTAAGCTTGAAGTCCTTCACGCCGTGGGCACATGACATCGAGCAACCCATCCAACAACCATCAAATCCTTCGTGAAATTTCCGCCGATAAACTTCCTTGCCTAGGTTTTCAGCCTCTTCATGACAACCAAATTTAAAATTGTTAACAGGTAAGAGATCAAACTCGCTCATTATTGTAACAAGATGTGTGGTACCAACCTTAGACATTTCGTTTTGTCTACAATCCAGAGCTCGAATCTCCCGATTATAAGCACGTCCAAGCTCCCTGACCTTATCAGGGTTGAAAGGACCATTGGTTTCAGTAGTGATCTTCCCGGAGTACTTCACCACAATTGCTTTGATCTTCTTATTCCGTAGAACACTACCTATTCCACCTCTGCCTGCTTGCTTGAATCTATGGATCTTCCGCCCTGAGTCATACCAGGAAAAGTTAAGGCAGCCGAATGAAGTGTGCTCAGCTCCTGGACCAGAAGAAACGATTGAAATACTCTGGGGATTATGTTCGCCATATTCCTTGGCTAAGGATTCGACTATGAAATCGGTTTCTGAGGGAAGATGCTGGCCATTTTCAACTCTAACCGTGTGGTTATCGCCATCAATGAAGATAATAACTTCTGATTCTGATTTGCCTTGAATTTCAATGGCATCCCAACCAGCGAATTTCAGATAAGAGCCAAAATAACCTCCAGCATTAGAGTCTACAACAGTACCTGTCAAAGGAGATATTGATGCAGCGATGCTTTTTCCACTGCCGGGGAAAACTGGAGTTCCACCCAGGGGTCCACATGCTATACATATCTCGTTTAGCGGATCATCCCACTTGATAATTTGATCCTTTGGTAAAGCCTTCCAGAGAAGCCATAGATCAAAGCCACGACCACCTATGAAAAGGTCCTTCATTTCTTGAGAAACTGGTTTGCTCATTATTTCCATTGATGAGAGATTGACATACAATGTTCGGTTGTTATAGCCTTTTTTAACCTTTCTTTGAAGATAGGTAGATTCCGCAAACGTCAACCTAAGATCTCCAAGTATTAGAATCAGAACCTACGTAACTCGAATAGATAGAGCTTTCGTGCAAATCCCATCCGAGCAATAACAGGCGAGAACAGATGAGCACTTTGGTCGAATATTTAGATTTAACAAGGTTCGATTTACAATACGCGTGTACATTCTTTCTCCGATCCAAGAAAAATTAGGACAAACTGAGCCTGAAGCGGCTCTCAGCAGGTCACACGTTTACCAATTAGACCATTTCCAATTCTGATTCGGAATTCATACCTCTTAAATCGTGCATAAACAATTCTTCATCATCCAATAAGGAAAGTCAAGTAATGCAATCCCTGATGCCTGAGTTCTTCATGCTACTAGGCATTGACCTATTCCTAGCCATTAGCCTACTGACAGGTGTCCTTGACAAACACTTCCCAGAAAAACTCGCCTATCTATACCAACTTGTTGCCCTTGCAGGCTTCGGTCAACTTCTTGTTACTCAACAGTTTGCACCCATCTTCGCCGAGTACATGCGCTTCTGGTATAGTTGCATTTATCTTTTCGTCGCAGTAGCCAACATCATCGGCTTAAACTTCTACCTCTTCTACAAGAAGAAGAGAACCCTAGCAAGGATTTTCTTAGGCCTTTGCGCACTTCCAGCTTCCATAATATCATCCTTGTTCATCTTTAACTACGCAAATGAGGCACCCTACTCCCTAATCGCCCTCCCAACATTGCCATTAGAGTCTCTCTTCATCACAGTCTTCGCTTTCGACATACTAGTAGTTAGCTTCAGCATCTACGTTCTAATAAAACCGAAATGGTGGCAAATCACCACACCCACTGTAGGTCTCCTGATAGGAGCAATTGCCTTCATCTCCCTAAAACCATCAATGGGAGAACCAGCCTTCATTGCCAGCTCAATCTACATCTACATAATGTTAGGGATTGCATGTACCGGAATCTTAGGAACAGGAATCTTTCTTCTCCTGAGATTTGTCAGACAACGTTACAACATAGGAGGTGACTTAAAAAATGAAAACAAACTATAAGAAAATAGTAAAAATTGTAACACTAATAATTTCATCGCTTCTCATTGCCTCAGCAAGCGCAGCTGCTTACAGATACATGTACATAGACGGAAGCGTAATAGTAGGCACACCATTACTTCTATGGTTAGAAGGTGATTATGCTCCCGCCGGCACATCTATCTCAGGCAGCACAGTTACAATTGACTTCCCTGTAGAACCAGGCACTCCACAAAACTTCTCAGAATGCCTCTACCTTAAGAACCAAGACACTGCAGCACACAACATGACCGTAAGCGTAACCACAAACGTGACATCAGGCGACTTTGACGAATTCAGCATTCACATATACGAGAACACCACGGCCTCATGGGTGTTCGTTGACACACTGGACGGCACAACCCTCGATTCCTACGAAACATACACTGGAAACACCCCACTGGTGGCAAGCGGATACTATCAAATAATCTTTGCAGTCAACGCCACCCTTTCAGCAAGTGGAACCTACAACTTCGACATACAAGTACAATATGAGTAACCCTCATATTCCCCCTTTTACGATGCGCGCGCGCGCGCCCTCCCCCTTTGTCGATATGTATTCTCAGTGGGAACTATTCTATGAAAGAATTCAAATATATGCCGATCCCTGAGGTTTTAACCATTAATAAAATAGGTTTAGCTGGATAGTTTCTCATTTTACATAGATTTAAGTTCTAATTTAATGCACGCGTGCAGTATATATGCGGTGGTTGTCGCGCTCGTTCTTACAGCTATGTCGAGGGCAACCTTAGTGAACCAGACATTGACTGCATCGAGAACATAGGTCTATGGGAGAAACTTATGAGTGAATCCTAGGCGGGACGCACAGGCACCTTAAGAGCACACACAGCACTTTTCTCACAAAAAAGATCCTCCGATACATTTGTAATGAATAAGAAAAAGTAATGGTTCCCAGAAGTTGGGAAAGGGGGAAGGTGAAAAAAACCTGATTTCGAGGGAGAAAGGAGGTTCTATAACTTTCCCAACAATGCTCAATATGGGATTTTACCTACCTAAGTTCTGGTTTTTCAGCTATAAGCACTCAAAAAATTTACAAGCGCGCGCTTGACAAGAAATTGCGCGCGCATCTTTCTTAACCGTCACACAAGTGAATATATTCCCATAATCTGGATAACTTTCAAAGAAGTCTTTCCAGCCTTCCTCCATTACCTCTTTGCCTCTGTGGATCTCTCCGGAATATCGATAAATACGTGATCGTCAGTCATCAAATCAACTAAATCATTTAGATCTTGCCTGTTAATCATTTCATTAAATTTCAAAGCAATGTACATCACCCTTGAAGAATCCATATCCATCACTACAGCTGATTACCCATTCAAAGAATTATTTTGCTGAAGGTTGACGCTGCGATTTGTGAGAGATTGAGAAAGGGTGAAGGATATATTCCTATTATGATTGAAATAATCATCAGGATTGATGTTGCAATTAGCATGGTGCGAGGTGCTTCTGACACGTTCTTTGTGATTGCTGTTGTTGGTTTTATGGCGACTGCCTGGATTATCCGCAGGCAATAACCAGCGGACAGTATCATATTTATCGTCATGATAAAGGAGAATATCCCCTTTCCAGCCATTATTCCTGCATTAATTATCATTAGTTCACTCCAAAAAATGTTAAATGGTGGAATGCTAGCTAGTGACATCAATCCAATCAGCAAAATTGCGCTAGTAAAGGGCATGGAGTGCCTTATGCCTGAAAGAGCTTTGAGGCTTCTAGTTTTAGTTCTATGTATGATAGAGCCTACGCAGAGAAAGAGGAGAGCCTTAACTATCCCATGGTTAAGCGTATGAAAAAGACTGCCTGCTATCCCGTTTTCTGTCCCAATTGCCAATCCAAATAGTATGTAGCCTGAGTTAGCGATGGTGCTGTACGCTAAGAGACGTTTTATGTCATCTTGGAGTAGGGCGGATAGATTCCCTATAAACATAGTTAAAATTGAGAAGACTAACAGTATGGTGCCCCATATCGCGTATGATGAAGGAAAAATCAAGAAAAGAGTTTTTAGAAGTCCTAATATTCCCGCCACTACGACAACTCCTGAGAGGGCATTTACTGAGCTGGGTGCAGCAACGTGAGCGTCTGGAAGCCAAGTGTGAAACGGGAACATTGCAGCTTGAAGACCAAATCCCACTAACAACATAACTATAGTGATGCTGAAGAAGGGATTAGCGTTCAAGCCACCTATCGAGCTTAGGTTCGCGAGGTTAAGTGTTCCAGTCATCCCATAAATCAGTGATAAAGCGAAAAGAATAGTAATTGTACCCGCGCCACTCATTATCAAATATTTATAGCTGGCTTCTATCGATTCAGCTGATTGCTTTCTAAAGGCAACTAATGAGTATGAGCTTAAGCACATTATCTCCCAGAAAAGGAAGAGAGTGATGAGATCTCCTGACAATGTTAATCCAACTAAACCTGTGATTAAAGCTGTTAGAATCGTGTAAAACCCAGTTGAGTTCGAGCTCCGTTCACTATAAGAAAAAACAGTAGTTGTTACACCTATAATTAGAAATAACAAGATCATAAACATGCTAGCGTTTGAAACTTCGAAATAAGCAGCCTCTAGAGAAGGAAAGCTAGATACTACGATAGACGTTCTCACATAGGATAAGAAACTTGAGTAATAAAACATGACAATCAAGATTGCTGAAAGTAAGCCTAACGCTGTATAAGTTGAAGTTATCTCCTTCTCTTTCCCAAATCTTTTACCAAGTAAACCCATGAGTGGAATTGTGATGAGGATTACAATGAGAAGATCTAGTAGGAGAGTGAACATTAATGTCTAAGCCTCTTCAATTTACGTACGTTCAAAGTTCCATAATGTCGATAAGCATACAGCGTAATCACTAGACCAAGAGCTATTGTTGTACCTCCAACTCCTAAAATTATTATAGAAAACAAGTGAGCTAGAGGATGGGGAATCCCTTCAACTCCATATGCAGAGAAAACGATGAAATTTAAATTTACTGCGTTAAGCATTATTTCTAAACCCATCAACAGTCTAATCATGTTCCTTTTAAAAATTAAACAGTAAATACCAATGAAGAACAATATGACTGAGCAGGTCACATAATATGATATTGGGATCACCATTAATCCTTCCCAGAACTATCTGTTAACAGCATTGATGTGCAACATACAGCTGCTACAAAGAGAAGTAAGCCTAAAACGATTACATCATAAGATCGAACTACCCACATAACTTCGCTAAGTCTCTCATACTCACTATAATCAGTGTTGACATATTCCTCAACTGAGTAAAGTGAATTTTGAAAAAGAATGTAATCTTGTTGGTAAATAGGTAGAATAAGAAAGGCAAGTAGAGGTAATGCTAGAACGAGAGTGGTTTTGATTAAAAGTTTCTTCATGTTTCTTCTCTCTCCGTGAGCATCACTACAGCTACAAACAATACCATTGTTGCTCCAACGAAAACGAGCATTTGAAAAGCCATAACAAACTGGGCATTTAATAGACCAAATAATAATCCCATACATATTCCCATTATAGAAAGACACCCAACTGAGTGTAGAAGATTCTTCAATTCAACAGTTAGAACTGCTGTCGAGATAATTACAATCATCAATATCATTTCAATCATTTTCTCACCTAATTAATGAAAGAAAGCTGCTAGGTAGTCAGCAGCTGGTTTTAAGAATTCTAAGACCAGTCCAGGCCATAATCCAAGGATTATAGATGCAGCGGCTAGAACCACTATGGGAGCTAGTATCCACTTGGGAGATTCCTTAACATTTTCTAGTTTCTTTGGCACTGGGCCAAATAGGATTTGCCATCCGAATTGAAGCAGGTATCCTGCTGTTATAATGGTGCTCGCAACACCTATGAATGTAAAGATAACTTTTCCAGAGGCTAGCCCGCCGGCAAAGATCATCCATTCACTCCAAAAACCGTTGAACGGGGGCGTCCCAGCTAAACTAAATATTCCGATTAAGCAAGAAAATCCAGTTATTGGCATCTTGCCAATTAGGCCACCGAGCTGTTTCATATTTCTCGTTTCAGTCTGATGTATAATCGACCCTACACACAGAAAAAGGAGCGCTTTACAAATTGCATGATTCACTATGTGAAACAAGCTTCCCATTACACCCAGAGATGATACTGTGGAGAACCCAAAAATAATGTAGCCCATCTGACTTATACTTGAGTAAGCCAGTAACCGCTTGATATCTGTCTGTGCTAACGCCATCATACCCCCATATATCATAGTAATTATAGCTAGAGAGAGAAAAATGTTTGAAGCACTGACCATGCTTCCTCCGAAAATCGTTATCAGTATTCTTGCTATGCCATAAGCTCCACAGTTTAACATTGCTCCTGAAAGCATAGCGCTAATGGGTGTGGGAGCTTCAGAGTGGGTGTCTGGAAGCCAAGTGTGAAGGGGAAACGCAGCCATCTTTACGAAGAATCCGAGAGTGAAAAGGGTGAATATTATGGGGATTGACGAGATTGACGATATTGGTATATAGATCAGTCTAAAAGGCAGTTCAAGTAGACTGAAGCTTCCCGTGAAAGAATAGAGTGAAAGAATTCCGAGAAGTAGAAAGAGAGCTCCCATGTGGGTAAATATGAAATATTTGAAAGCGATATTTTGTCTATTTCTTGAAGTGCCCCAACGCGCAAGTAAGAAGTATGATGGGATTAACATGAGTTCCCAGAAGAGGTAGAATTGAATTAGATTTATTGAGAAGATTACTCCTATCATTCCAGTCATGAATAGCAGCAAGTTAGCGTAATACTCTGATTTATTCTCCACATTTTTCATGTATTTAATCGAGTAAAAACAAGATAGAGCGCCCACAATTGCTATACTTGCACCTATAGGGAGACTTACATTATCGATGAGAAAACCAAAGTCTATATTTAATGGCTGTATCCATGGGTAAGTAGTTACAATTGAGTTCCGCCCATATACACGAGCATCAAATAATGGACCAATCAAGCTTAGTATCAACAAAACAGATATAGTCGATACTGCAGTTGCTAGCAAATCTACAAATCTTTCAAAATATCTGTGAGCCACATAGATAATTAGTCCAGTAACTCCCGGGAGCATAACTGCTATCAAGGGTGCGTGATAAAACATCATATCCCCACAGAACCTCTAAGAACTAAAGACATTATCATCATGATGCAGAACCCAACGAGTACAAGTAACATGTTGTAAGATAAGACACCTGTTTGAAGACCTCTCAATTTCTCAGCTACGAACGTAGTAGTTTCAGCAACTTTTGAATTTAACGCTTCAAATTCCAATTCAATTACGCTCGCGCGCTCAGAGAAAGAGACCATTAGCCTTGTGACACTATCAAAAAATTGACTTAGTCCCCTAATTCTCGGTCTTCTAACCCCTTCAATTTCCACATTCCTATAAAGTCTAATAGAGAGCCCAACGGTATAGTCAGCGATTTTCCGATATAGCAGGCTTATGTAAAATCGATTCAGGACAAGACTATGGAGTTTAGCGAGGATTACATGTTTTTCTAGAATCTGCTCAGCATCAATCTTGTGTTTATAGTATATCATACGTGAAATATTTCCAAAAACAAGTAATGCAATTATTGTTAGCACTGTGCTTATCGAAGGAATTATGTAAACTACAAAATCAATTGCGTTCTGGAAAACAAGACCACTCACAATTGGCAAAAAGAAGTTATTTAAAAGAGGCACAAGGAGGGGAACAGATAAATCTAGGACAAAAGTAAGGGCAATTAATCCGCCCAGTGAATATATCATCGATCTGGGGAGCTCTCTCACTTTTCTTCCGTATGACCGTTTTCCAAACATTTGACCCATAAGTCGGATGGCATAGAACGCAGAGACACCACCTGTTAGTATCAGAACTATGAATATACCAAGACTAGAATGGATTATCAATGGATTACTATTGTACAACGCATTGTTTGGCAGTTCTAATGCTAAAGTTTGAACCCAGTTACATAACCAGAATCCACTGAATATTGGAACATTAGAAACTGCAAAGACAGCAACCTCCATTCCTTGATTCGCAAGTCTGCTTTTTAAGCCAGCCATGTTGAAAAGATCCTCGGAAGAAAGACGGTAAGATATGAAAACAGTAGTTAAGATGAGTAGAGCTGAAACAAACGCGTCAACAGTTAATATTGTCACGCCAGCCATGTATCCTGACCACCAGTTAACAACCAGACCTGAAAGCCCAAAAGCCACTAGCATAATGCCAATTATACTGGAAATAGAGTAAGCCATAACATGTTGAGGATGTCTCTGAGTTGCCGCAGCCAGAGCGGTCAATAAACCCGTAATAGCTCCTATCCAAGCTGTTAGGAGAAAGAAGTAGAGAAGCTCACCAAGTCCAGCGGAATAGGCTTGTTGAAATAGTGGTAGTACTCTGGCTAAGAGGTAGGGTCCAGCTAAACATTCTGTTAGAGCATTTGAAGATGAAGGCGTTGCCACCAACATATCTGGCAACCACTCGTGCAAAGGGAACTGAGCTGCCTTACCAACTATACCTCCAAGAAACATCAGAGAACTAAACAACAACAACCCAGAAGTGGAAAGCTGGATCAGCCAACCAATATCTTGCGAGAGTTCAATGAAGTTGAAGGTGCCTGAATAGACATATACAACCATTATAAAGAATAGTAACGCTACATCGCCTACTCGAAGAATCATATTTACTCTCAACCCAGAACAGGCTTTCTCTCTCTCAGCATGGTTGAAAGTGGCAAGAAATGTAACACACAAACCAACAATCTCCCAACCTACAAACATAAACAGAAAATTGTCAGCCAACACAATCAACAAGTACCCAGATGTGAATAGTTGAATTAGAAACCAGAACCGAGTAAGACTAGCATCATCTCTCATATACCCAGCTGAGAAAACTGCAACAAAAAGACTAATAATCGACACAGTAATCGCCATAAGAACACTCAATGGATCAACTAAGACCCCAAATTCTAATGGAGGGGAAATTGGAAAACGAATATCAACAATCTCCCCATTCGTCACTTCTGTTAACATCGAAAAGGAGAAAAGGATGCTAAAAGCTATCGATGCAACAGCTATATAGCTTCTGAATTTTCGTACTTGTTTAATTTGACTAAAGAGGAGAATGAAAAGAGCACCAATAATGGGTGAGATCCAACATAGCCAGGGAGCGTAAGGAAGCAAACATTTCTCCTCATTCTTATTTGATTTCTCTATTTTGTTTTGACCGCGAATATTCTTTTTTCATTTTATCTTTTTCAGGAAAGACTGTTTTATACTCTGAGATGCTGTGGATAGCGTTTGTCGGGCAAACATCTATACATTCACCGCAGAAAAGGCATTTGCTCTGATAGTAAATGATTTCAGATTCTCGCCCTTTCCCTCTAAGTTCAATCGCTTGTGATGGACACACATTTACGCATAAATTACAGCCCATGCATCTCTCGATTTTCCAAGTAGGCTGGCCTCTAGAATTTTCAACAGGTTGCATTTTTTCATAGGGAAAACGCAAGGTTACGGGTTTTTTTAGGAAATTAGATATTACCTCTTTTATTATTGTCATATTGTCAACTCAGGATTTGGGTCATGGCAATTTGCAGAATTGCGAGAGGTATCAGGTATTTCCAGGCTCCCACTAGGAATTGATCGATTCTGAACCTCGCGAATAAAGCCTTTAGATTGGCAAATATGAATACACACACGATGATCTTCAGAAAATATATCACAGGGTGGGAAATTACTAGAAATGAAGGCCCTCCAAGGTAAAGAGAAGTAATGAGGGAAGCTGCTAGAGTTAATTCCAGGCTTTTAGTCAGTTTTATTAAAGCTAATTTTTTTCCGCTGAACTCTACAAGCCAGCCACCGACAAGTTCAGTTTCAGCTTCAGGCATATCAAAAGGTAATCTCTGTAAATGTGCTAAAAGACAAATTATCGCGATCGCAAAACCTATTGGTTGGATAAGAAACAACCATAAGTTTCCCATCTGCCATTCGACTATTTTGCTTATCGAGAAAGTTTGAGTAGTTATTGTTGGGCTGACTAGAGCGAGGACTAATGGAATTTCGTATCCGAACATCTGTAGAGCTAATCTTGTTCCACCTATTGTGCTGAAACGATTTGTAGAAACCCAAGCAGCTATGAAGGAAAGAACAGGAATACAGGACATTAAGAAGATAACGATTACGAGGTCAGTGGGGAAAGTTATCAAAGCGCTGTTACTGATTATTGGGATGCAGAAGAGAGGAGTTAAAGCGAACGAAAACAATAGTAACGGAGTAAGTTTGAAGGGAATTTCATTTGCAGATTCAGGTGTAATATCCTCTTTTGACAATAGTTTTAGAATATCAGCGAATGGTTGAAGAATACCCTTAGGTCCTACATGAAGGGGGCCATACCTGTTTTGAAATTTAGCCACCATTTTTCGGTCGAGCCATTCAATAAAGAAACTAAAGAATATTAAGAAGAGAAAGCCTGGAAAAAGGAATAATTCAAGTAGAGCAATTACGCTTTCAAGCAATATTTTTAGCTCCATTATTTAATGCCAAGGGTGTTTCAATCCTTTATTTAAGAAATATCATTCTCTCAGCACAAGCTATGCACGGATCGATTCCCGCGATTATTACAGGTATATCAGCGATGTTTGCACCTTCAAGCATCTTGCATAATGCTGTTAGATTTGCCAGGGTTGGAGCCCTTATTTTCAATCTTTCAGGCTTTTCAGTTCCATTTGATTTTAAAAAATGTAGATTTTCTCCTCTAGGAGCTTCAACTTTACTGACAGTTTCGCCTTTAGGTATTTCTTTGGGAGTTTTAACTTGAGTTGGCGTATCTGGCATGTTGTGAAGAGCGTTTTCAATTATTTTTGCACTTTCAGGGATTTCGTCGATTCTAACAAGTATCCTACTGAAAACATCGCATCCTTTGTAGGTTATCACATTAAAAGAAATCTCGTCGTACGCTGCATATTTTTCAATAGATCTCACATCGTCATCTATCCCACTAGCCCGTATTGTCGGTCCAACAGCTGACAGTTTTCTGGCGTCTTTTGGTTTTAAAATTCCAATGTTTTTTGTCCTTTTCTGGATTAATGGATCGCTCTCGCAGAGTTCTTTGTATTTCTTTGCTCTCTTTTTAAGATATATAAGCTTAGAGAAAATTTCTGGTTGAAGTTCTTCAGGTAAGTCTCTTCGTACTCCTCCTATTGTGTTTAGTCCATAATTCACTCTTTTTCCTGTAATCAGCTCAAGAATTTTTAGGATGTGGTCACGATCTCTCATCGAGTACATAAATAAGGTGTCAAACCCCATTGCCTTGGCTGTGAAGGCTAACCAAAGATAGTGATTTTGTATTCTCTCCATCTCGGCTATGATTGTGCGAATGAATCGTGCTCTTCGTGGAACTTCGATCTCAAGCAGTTCCTCTACAGCTTGAACATAACAGGTTGAATGGGCAAATGAGCAAATTCCACAGATTCTCTCAACAAGATAAATGTTCTTAAGAAATGATCTTTCCTCAGCGAGTTTTTCTATGCCCCTGTGGATATATCCTAAACGTACACTAACTTTTTTAACATATTCTTCTTCAACTTCAAACATGAAGTTTATGGGCTCTTCTAAATCGGGATGTTGAGGACCAAAAGGTATTCTAATCTCTGTCTTCATGGCTTTCCATCGCTTTTGCGATTCTTGTTTTTGTCCACCACTTTCTTAATGGGTAGACGTTTTTTTTCCAGTCATCTGGCAGAAGCAGGGGACTTAGATCAGGGTGATTGTTGATTTTTATTCCAAACATATCATGTATTTCTCTTTCATACAGTGTTGCTCCCGGAATCAGATCAGTTATTGTTGGTAACCCGGCGTTGTTTTGGTCAACTTTTACTTTCACTGAGATAAGGGCTTCTGCAAAAGTCAGGTGGTAGATCAGTTCGTACTCTGATTGTACTTCGACTGCTGTGATCGTTGAAAAGTAGAGAAAATTTTCTTCCCCAATCAACTTAGATAAGACGTCTTTGAAGTGTTTCAGAGATGCATTTATCCAAATTCTCCTGTTCCGTTGAACATATACTTGGCACGCTAAACTCTTCAATAGTTCATTTATCCGGTTAGCTAGTCCTTCAACGGGAACTGCTCGTTTTTTCAACAAGTTGTAATACCCCCTCGAAAATTGCTTCAGGGTTAGGTGGACAGCCTGATACGTAGATGTCTACAGGTAGCACTCTGTCCACTCCTCCTAGAACATTATATGATCCATTAAATGGAGCACCACTGATTGCGCAGGAACCGACGCTTATTACTCCTTTTGGTTTTGGCATTTGATGGTATATTCTCAGGAGCCTATTTTTAGCCTGTCTCGTCACTGGACCAGTAACCACAAGGAAATCTGCATGTCTTGGACTACCTTTCACTAGAATCCCAAACCTCTCAGGGTCAAAGTTGGGAGCTCTCAAAGCAGTAAACTCGATATCACATCCATTACATGATCCTGAGTTAAAATGTAGAAGCCAAGGAGATTTGGATCTTGCCCAATTGATTATTCCGAATTTTCCCGCCCCCTGATCACATGTAAAGTAAAGATCGATATAACAAGCATTGCACAGAAGATCAAAGGATTTAGTGCATTAGCTGTTGATGAAAAGGCTAAGAAAAAAGCCGACACATCAAAAATCATGAAGAGGATGGCGTAGATAAAGAACCTCTCATTCTTGACTTGGAATTTTCTTGAAAGTAAATGTTCTCCACAAGCATAGGACTCTCTCTGCGATCGTCTTGCCTTCTTCCTTTTAGGAGCAATAAAATATCCAATGCCATATAGAAGACTCCCTAGCAACATTGAAAGGAGAAAGACGAAGGGTAACGAGAAGACGAGTTCGGTAAGTATCAAATGTTGTCTAACCTACATTGCTATATTGAGTATAATCATCTTATCAATGTTAAGGAAAAAAATGCGCGCATTATCATTTGGTAGCTTTTCTTCAGTCTTTATTCATGCGTATAAGTTACCAAAAAAAGGGTGTTTGCGTCGTCGTCGCGCGCGCATTTTAGTTTTTTGCAATAACATGGAATCTTAACATTGCTTTTTCATCTACACCTGCAAAAAATTTGGGGTTAGAAAGTTACTCTTTTGTCTATTTTGCGACGCATACGTGGAGTTGAGGAACTCAACCATCTGACAGCTTAACAAAGTCATCGAGTATTCTTCTGATTCTATCCTGTTCAGATATTAACTTTTTCGTGTGTGGATCAACAGTATAACAAGCCCCGTTGATAACTTTGGTGACCATCGCGCCCCTGGCAATTTCACTTCCTTTGAGATGAGGTGCATCAAGTAAACCTATCTTTACGGCGCTTCCAAGAGTTTCTGGATCCGATAGTGGGTCTTCAGTTCCGTCCGGAGCAACCTGTTTAATTGCATCAAGAAGCACTTTCGCCTCGCTCACTAGCTCGGACTTTCTCTGCTGAACTCTTGGATCAGTTGACATATCTGGTATTCCTTCAATGCAGTTCTGGATGACGTACCTTGCTATCTTGCAGCTTTCGATCACATCCTCTGCTGAAGCTGCGTGATGAGCCTCGACGAAACTTACTACGTGTATTATGTCGGGTTTGAGAGCCATCTGGAGCATTACAGATGTTGCTAATCGTCCTTTTGCAGCATTAAGATCTGCTGGATATCTTAAAAGACCAGTCCTTGTTTGCGGGTGGATAATAAACTTGTCATCTGCAAGCTCTGCAATAATCTCTTTCTTCGCAAGTTGCTTGGCAAGGTCCATGTCAAAGCTTTCACCCATTGGAAGATCAAACATATATGTGGAGATGAAATGCCTAATGCCCATCTTCTTTGCGTTGTATGCGGCTAGAAAAGTGTCGGCCACCGCAACAACATCCGAAGATTCCCTCAGCTCGAAGTGATGGGGCTCATCTAACTCTACAGGAACCCCTCGTTCAGCGTGCCACTTCATCAGCGCTTGGTGTTCTCTAATTGCCTCTTTCAATCCCATTGGACCACGTTTGTCAAGCCTGCTGAACCAAAATAGGGGAATTGCCGCAAAGCAGTTCTTGATTGTCTTTAAAAGCATCTCAGCCATCTTGAAGAGATCGCTTGTCCCTTGATAGCATCTCATTAAGGGAAAGTTGCCACATCTAGTTGCGGCATATATTCTTTCAAAGTCTTCTGGCGTACGAACGGGTACACCTCCAGCTCCTTTACGTCTTGGGTCTTGTTTTTCTGGGTGAAAAAAGTTCTCTTGGGCGTCTTGGTCTGGGGCTAGGGATACTATGTCCACCACTTTGGCTTTGGCAACTTTCTCAACTGCGACTATCGTTTCTTCTAAAGATGGTAGTCCTATGTGGTGTCTTATAAGTGGAAAAGGTTTCTTCCATCGAATGCGATAGACGATGTTATCAGGGTATGTTTCAGCCTTTGTCGTGACTACCCCGCCACGCAGATAAGCTATTATATCCTCAATGGGCTCAGTGCCATCGAATATCTTCTCAAAGATACCTATTTCACTTGCGACCTTGGCTACTAGTGGCGTTCCACCAAAGATGTACTTTTTGCCTGTGGGAAGAAGCCCGGCTTCCTTCAGCCCCATCTTCAGTTGCTCGAGGTGAAACTCACCTGACTCTGGCATGAGACGGTAACTCACTCCGATAAAGTCTGCATCAGTCTCTTTTACCGCGTCAACGAAGGTCTTAATAGAGATAGCTGGTCCTAGGAAAATCGTTTTATAATCTTCTTTGTCGGCCAACTTGAGAAAACTGAGAACTCCCGCAACATGAACGTCTTCGCCAAGAGCGCCAGCGATTATGGTTTTCTTTTTTTTAGTTTTTTTCATCATGTTATTTCCCCCATACTCCGTAATCAAACAACAGTCAACGACTGTTTCATAATAGAGACAGCGGTGTCAGGAACAATATCAGCGAGTAGCCCCATCGCCCAGAATACGTAGTTTTTGTCGATCCAGAGCTTAGGATTCTTTGGCCTTAAGACGAAGGGATTGTTTGGATCGAAAAGTGCCTCGGACAAAATTTCATTGGGATGTTTTTCATACACAATCCCACCCCCCGTTCCGATAACATTTTCGACATTTGTAAGGTCTTTTCCCTTCTGGATGAAGAAGATACCAGTTGGAAACTTCAACTCGGTTAGGTGTCCGGAATGCCTTTCGACCGCGATCTCGACTGCCAACCGAGCCAGCGCAGCGTCAACAGCGAACTCCTCATCATTTTTTGGTATGAAACTTGTGTGTTTGCACAAGTATTGCACCCTCTCCGAGATGTCTAGGTCTCTGTTAAGTCCTTCTTCGCAGAGCTTTTGCATGAACTTTCTTTCACCAGCCGTGTCAAGGATGCTATTCGCGTTGTATCGCAGTCCGAGATCTCCTTCAACGGTTCTCTTCACATTAGGCTCCTTGAATCCTCGAAGTATTATATTGGATCGAGTCGGCATTCCTTCAGAAACGGAATACACGTTCGTCGTGGCGCCACCAACTTCTACAGTAAGCAAATGGCCAAACCCCATCTGGTTTTCTGAACCTTCCGCAAGCAATTCTACAGCCTTCAATGTCGCCGAAGGCGTGGGCATCATTATGTCAACTACGTTTTCAACTTTGTCAAGACCCTTAGCGTCAACGATCTTCTCCAGAAAAACTTGCGCGCGCTACAAATTGACGGTGAACTGCTTCAACGCGAGATGTGCTGCTATTGCCTTACCGCCAGCACCAGCTCCTAGAACAGCGAACGTCAAACCGCTTGACAGCATATTCACCAAAAAGAAGATGTGGGTGCAACTATAAAATACTTTCAAAACTACCATACGCACACGTGGATTGGCCTAATCTTCGGATCTTGGCGTTGTGCGCACGCAACTCTCCCAACATAGATGTGATGGATTCCATGAACAAAACAAACTGGTTGATAATTCTATGTATTCTAGCATCTGTTTTCTCATGGTTTATTGCAAATGACCAAATCATAGACAACCTAGCTTTCAGTGGGCAAAACCTTCTCAAAGGTAGAGTCTGGACCCTTTTCACTGGCCTATTTCTTCACAGCGACGTAACACACCTAATAGGTAACATGATCTTCCTTTACATCTTCGGAAACACACTAGAAAATGAACTGGGAGAAAATTGGACACTATTACCCTTCTTTATTGGAGGAACAGCATCTTTCCTCCTAAGCATGATCTTTTATGATCCAACAATTTACCTGATCGGCGCCTCAGCAGCCATCTTCACCTTAACAGCCATCATCATGCTGTTAAAACCATTAAAGTTCTCCTTCTACTTCTTGATGCCACTAGGCTTAGTAGCAATAATCTATTTCACATATAATCTGCTGGCGGTCTACATGGGATCACAAGGAAATATCTCGTACATAGGACACATAATTGGATTCTTAATCGGGGTGCCCTTCGGAATAGCCAGCAACAAAGATTGGAGAAAGAATCTGCTAATAACAGCGGGACTATTCCTAATCTATCTACTAATTATTTGGATTCTACTCCCGAGTATCGGAATCTTCGTTTAATGAAATTGTATTAGCATTAAATTTCAAAATAAGCTAGACAAAAATTACCTCCAATGATCCATCCAAAACGCTCAGAAACACCTACACATTATTGACGGTTTAATCTCCTTTTCGTGAATTATCATATGAATTGGATTCATCACGTTATTAATTTACTCTCCCAATCCAATTTCATTTCAGAATTTCATTTGATAATGAGAACATTTATATCACGAGAATCAAAGCTGTTTACATGGTGATGTTATATGTCTAGTGCTACAGCAGATTTTGGTGAAACAATCATAAAACTGATCGATAAGCTTGCAGGAAAAGGATCCGATATCAAGCTCAGATTTCAAGACCTAACATTAGAGGCAGGCCCGCTGAAAGTGAAACTAAATGGGTCCATCGTTTTGGATGTTCTATACGTTTCGGAAAAGAAGTGATTTTTCCTCTCAAATGGTGGAACATGCAAACATTTACGTTGTTGAGCCATGCTCTTAAATCGGGAGAACTTCAACTATTCACTGACGATGTAAAAGTTCTCGAGCTTAAAGCTAAAAACCAAAGAATCGATCTTAACATAGTTGATAACGAATTCCTGAAAGATGAATTGCGAGATAGTGTGAGCGCTAAATCTTTCTTGAAAAAATTTGCATATCTCAAGAACATCGCTAAAGAACTAAAGAATGAAAATGTGACGATAACAATTTCTTACAAAGGCATCGCTGTGCTTACCCTAGGTTCCGATGCAAAAACAAATCTCTCTCGGTTAATTACTGGAACAAAAGATATTGAAATCAATAACCTACGTAAATTGATACAAATGGGTCTCTAAGATACGCCCTAGGGTATGTCCTTCACTGCAATGTTTGTATTAAGATGAGTTCTTTGTTTGCCATTTCGTTTACTGGCCTGGTTTTGTTGATTACATATTTCTCAACACTTTTTCGTGAGTTTTGAAATCGAAGCATTCAGCATATTCGCTCTTGCGCGCATTCCAATTTGGTAGCTTATCATCATTCTTTATTCATCCAACAAGGCTACCAAAAACGGTTACGTCTTAACAAAGGATTTTTATCGTCCAACTTCTCGAAGTCTACCGACCAAATCCATTTGGAGTGATCTTCTTCGCATAAGAAGAAATATCTAACCCATATCTCACCGACTTGGGATCTTTTCTTTTCACTTCATTTATAACCCAGTGTAAATGCTTCTCAGTTCATGTTCTGCCATGCATAAGATCTCCGCCCGCGCTGAACTTTGCATGTATACATGCATAATGTAACCGAAAAAAGACTGTGATTGTGTAGTGGTAACCTAAATCTGCACGTGCGAGTCTATGAAAGCATTAAATTAATGCTTTCTTGGTAATAAGCATATTATGAAAAAATATGTGCGTGCATTATTTTTTCTTGTTTGGTTTGAACTAAAGAGAATTGTTTTTGGGGTAAAGAGTTTTGTAGAAGTTGATGTAACGGATAACTGCAATCTTAGATGCAAACACTGCTATCATTTTCACGGCAAAGACAATTTTAAAACACAAGAACTATCCATTGATGTTTGGGAAAGAAGGTTCAACGAACTCTACAAGTCAGGAATAAGGAACATTCTTTTGGTTGGTGGTGAGCCTGCGCTCAGGAATGATGTTCTTATGCTCGCTGACAGGATATTTCCTTTTGTCTACGTTATTACAAACGGAACAATAAAGATACCAGAAGAATTCAATCACAGATTATATGTTTCACTGGATGGTTCTCGAAAAACAAACGATTCAATCAGAGGGAATGATGTTTTCTCAAGAGTAATGAAAAATTATTCAGGGGACAAACGTGTCGTTATCAACATGACAATACAGAAGGACAATTACAAAGAGCTTGAAGAAATTATAAAAATTGCAAAAGAAAATGGTTTCAAGGGTGTTGTGTGTAATATATGCGCAGGTGGAACCGATGTTAGTGGTTCCATGGTTGTAAGAAGAAAAGAGAGAAAAACGATAATAGCAGAGCTGAAACGAGTGAAGACATTATACCCAGAAGATTTTCTTTTGAGCAAGGCGATGATAAAATGGTATGAACATCCAGACCATAGAGGTTCATGCTACTGGGGCGACGAAGTACTACATTTTGATGTTTCATGGAACAGAAGAAGGTGTTTTGTAAACAATGCGGACTGTTCCAATTGCGGGTGTCTAGCAGGAGCCTTTCAAAGTCCTCTAAGAATGCTAAGGCATCCAAGAGAGACGATGAAAATAGTTGCATGTTCATAAGCGAAACTTAATGAAGCACATCTCATCCCAAGTGGCAGTTGCGCGCATTTATTTTATAATAATTTTGATGCGTTATTCCACAAATTATCAAACACGTTTTTAAAAAAAGCATATCCTTCTATTCTGATAAGATAGGTTGGCTTCCTTCCAGCATCCTTAACTGACTGCCCGATTGCCCAGCACTCATCATCAAGAAAGAAAAGTCTATCATGACAATCGCTACTTTGTCTAACCTCAAAATCTACGTTAGGTTTCCCTTTATACTTCTTGGCAACTGTTATGAAATTACCTTTAGGTTTATTTGTTAATATTCTGATTTTAACTTGTTTAGGAATCTTTTCTAGGTATAAATTAAGTAATTCTTCATTCACATAAGCATCAATGACAAAAATTTCAATCTTTGCGTTCTTTATTTTTGCTAGAATATCTCTATAAACATCGTATTCGTATCCTTTTGGGTAGAGTTTCTCTTTTTTGTTTTGTTTTGAAACCTCTTGAGTTTCCAGATAGTCAACGATTTCCGTTTTGATATTTGGTAGATCTCGGTCTAGTATAGCATTAAAATTCATCTCAATGCGCGCGCGCGCGCGGAAGAGATTGAAGCTTGTTTAAAATTTCTTTTACTTCTCTTGGCTCTTTTTCTCGTAGCCAAGAAATATGAGATTTGGCTTTTTCCGTATTCAGATGCCTACGAAAACCCTCAATTATTTCCCCAATTTTCGTTGATTCCATAGTTGGAACCCAGATGAGCTATTAAAGTTGAAACCATAAGAATCTTTGCGCGCGTGAACTAGCAGGTATTATCGTTTAGACAATATTCAGGTATTTGAGATTTACGAGCTATCTTTCCATTTGCCCATAAGTTCTGTCATTTGTATAGTGAAGTTTTCTTCGAATTGAAAATCAGGTGGTGCTCCGCTTTCGTAAATCTCTGGTTTCCAATCGTAATCAAATCGAAATTTCTTTTTAATCGTTCTTTCAGAATCGTAGATTTTTGATTTTGTATCAATGTCAATAATCGCTGAAAATGGTTTGCTTAAATCCCTAACTAGGTCTTCAACCATAATGTACTCGCCCAAGTCGTCTTTTTGTCCAGAAGGAACTTCTACCTCTCTTGCATTTATGAGACCGTTTTCTTCAAGAACGGGGTCAAGTTTCTCATGTAAAGATATAACAGCTTCTTCTCCAGAGTTCAGAATCGTTCTACGTTCCCATTCCAATTTCAGTTGTATATCTGAGGAGTTTTTACGAGAAATCAGAATGTCAAGTGAAGTTTCAATCTCATCAATTGGAACAGTTCCGACATTTGATAACACAATTATTTCTTTCTTATGGTATTGGGTTTTTGGCTTTACTGCCAAATTCGCTTTCTCTGAGATTCCAACCAATTTTTCAATCTTTAGTCTTCCTTTGTTTATTCTGTAAGCGAAATAGGCTGTAACGATTACCAAGGCTACTTCTAAGAGAGGAAGAATATTTTGCTGAAACCAAACTGCAACTTCTTCAATTGTCATCTGGGTCATCCTCTAATTTTATTGGTTTAGATTAATCAATGCGCGCGCATAAATCAATAACTAGTCATGGACGGGCTCTTCTGAGAGGCACACTTGTTCGTTGAGGTCCACTTACTAGAGTTCGAAGTTTCCTGATGTTGAAATCGATTCTACTTGATAACATATTGCCAAATGGGTTTCTGCTATGAATCATTGCTCTGCTTATTGTTGAAAGTCTTACTTCAAATTTCCCTGTTGCGCCTGGTCTTCGTCTCACGATTCTAAGAAAAGGATTATCTAAATCACGAATTACTTCAGCAATCTCTTGGTCATTTAAATTCAGGATGCCAAAAAATTGTCCATAAGTTTTAACAGCCCCAACTACGACATCCAATGAAGCCCAATCTTTTCTTCTCTCTAGATTATCCCTAATTGGATCTTCAAGCAATGCAATGTACACAAGGCTGTAAATTTCCAATTTTCTCAAGTGCTGTCTTCTCACTTGGATTCTCTGCTGAAATGTTTGTACAGAGGTAGTGGAAATCTCTCCAATCGTGGTTAATATTTCTTTGAGTTCATCTTGTGAGAATGAAAATCTACTATGGTATATTAAAAGAGTAGATAATGCACTAACTGTAATTAAACTCACATCTGGTTTAGCTCGTAGAATCGCATCACTTGAAAAACGAGGTTTGCCAACTATGAGCTTGTGGGATGTTTCAAAAAGCCTTTGTCTCCTTGTATCAAGGTAAGCTTGTGCATTACCCCGAATTTGTCCCACCTTGTCATAGCCTACCTGATTTTGAGGACGAACTGCTTGGCACTCAATTACTATGAAGTAGGGTTTCTCTGCATAATAAGCCTCAGCAATGACATCTGACTCTGCCTGAGTGGATTGTGTTAAGAAAGCATCAAAATCTAAAAAATTAAAGGCTTTAGTCACTTCTCCTTCGAATTCTCTTCCTTCTATTGTTCTTAAATTTCTTAGTAATTCCTGCTGATTTGGTAATCTTTGTTTCTCAAAAAAAGATGCAGGGGGAGTAAAACTCAAAAACGTCCACCGATGAGATGCTTTCTCTAACTAAGATTTTCTTCCTGAAAAACATCTTTTATAACTTTTAGGATTTCTTTTAGTTTATTGACATCAGTACCATTGTCAATTTTAATGCTTAAAGTAATTGGCAAATAGGACATGACTGGTTTTGTAGGTTGAGTTATCTTAACCTCTGAAGGTAGAGAATCGACAGCTTCCATTATTTCTTCTTTTTTCTCCTTGCTAACGGTAAGATTTCCCCCTGCATCAGATTCCAGAAGCCCTGATGTTACTAGCATCTCAATAAATCCCCTAATCCCTGTAATGTACAAAGGTTTTTTTGGTTTGTCTGAAATAAGTGCTATTTGAGAAACAAGGTCGTCCTTTGAAACTGGTTGATGCATATCAACAAAACCAATCCCTTTCATAACCAATGTATTATTACGCAGAGTTTCCTTTAGTATAGAATTAGCCTTTCCCAGTTTCCCCCAGTCAAGTGCTTGAGCATAATTTTTTCCATTTTCAGTCAATTTATAATTGCCCTGTATGCCTTCAAGTAATCCTACATATTCTAAAAACTTCGTATTACGACTAACATTTTGAACCGATACTTTAGCCATCGAAGCTACTTCTGAACTTCCTTTTGGTACTTTATCACCCCCGACTTTTAGGTAAGCAATAATAATTTTTGTTAGCTTGTCAAACCCAATCATTTTTGGTATTTTTATTTCATCTTTTGATATCATAATACTCTTTTAGTGAATCACTTATAGAGAACAAAAGTGTTTTGGCTATATCAATAATCATTAAAAACATCTTTTTTTCACTTGAATGCACCCGTTGAAGAAAAGTATACGGGTATACGTATACTATTATAACGATAACAATAACACGAACCACCCTGCCTTCCTGCCATGTCATACTCATCCTTTGTAGGTCAGCGCAGTCGTTGATTTTCTCAAGGGGGGGGGATTAAATTTTAATCTACATTCACTTGATGTTCCTAGTTATGCATATACGTTATTAAGTCGTTAAAGCTAGCTAACGCATGCATACAGTCTTTTGTTTAGGGGAGTTTGATGTATGGTTGTTGCAG
>Ga0209979_1000939_pt1 | contig 34797 bp, 33 predicted proteins | sample AnhtaG_FD_183114 | JGI IMG/M metagenome (GOLD analysis project Ga0209979, IMG submission 183114) | Deep subsurface microbial communities from Anholt, Denmark to uncover new lineages of life (NeLLi) - Anholt_01485 metaG (SPAdes) (version 2) | ecosystem: Environmental > Aquatic > Marine > Oceanic... | reverse complement strand
AAGCTATCCGCCTTAGGCGGATACACTCCAGTGTTTCTTTCCAGAAATTTGACTTTTCCAGAGACCTCTCGATTTTTAAGTTGACTGATTAAAATTGAAAGTTATATTTTTATAAAATTCAGTCCTGTGGATTCAAAGTCGGAAAGGAAGGTCAGATGTCAGTCAAAGCTTTTATCTTAATCGAGATGGAACCTAAGAGCATTAACGGGGCTATCCAAGCCCTGGAAAAAATTCCCCAGGTGAAATCTGCCACTGCGGTAGCAGGACCTTATGACATTGTGGCAATCATAGAATCTAAAGCCTATGAGGATATTCCCCGGATTATCACCAAGGAGATACAAGCAGTGGAAGGGGTAATTAAAACCACCACCCTTTTAGCCTTCGAATAAAAAGCCCGATGAAAAAAAGAGGTCCGGGATAAACTGCGAATGTATCCTGAGACCGAACGCTACATCCTATAAAAAGAAAACCCCGCTTGAAAGGTGGGGCTTAATCAGTAAACTAACCTATCTTTTTTGGCGAGTTTTTCTCTGGCTTGGAGCTTTCTTTTTTTCAGTCTTTTTTTCGCTCTTTTTCTCTATCTTCTTTTTTTCTAAGCGGTCATCTATCCCGTTTCCGTTTTTATCGATAAAGTAGTCGTATCTTTGTTTAAGCTTTTTTTCCTGGCTCGGTTTCAGCTTCTTGATTATTTTCAATATGCCTTTTTCCTTCTCCTTCTCTTTCTCCTGCTTTTTCAAATCAATTTGCTTGGCCTCCTTCTTTTTTGACACCTCCTCAGATGGACTTCCTTCCTTTCCTTCCTGTGTAGTGGAAGGTTTAACTTCTTCCTTTTGTTCCTTACTGGCTGTGCTGTTCTTCTTAGGAGTTCTTTCTATGGCCAAGACCGAAGAAAAAAGGAAGACCAAAAGCAAAAACGGGATTAGAATTAAAAATACTCTTTTCATCTTTATTATCCTCATCTCTTCCTAACGTTTTTAGTTCTTTTGACCTCAATACTTTTCCCGCTGGTAAGATTGCTTGTCTGCTTATTCACTTTTTCAGCTTTTTGTTTATAACTGGATGATTTCAAGTTCTTCGATTTGGAATAGCTTTTCTCCTTGGAAAGGCGTTCAGTCTTTAATTGCTTATCTTGTGATTTTTCCTTTTTCGTAACTATAGTTTTGTCATCAGGCCTCTTACTTTCGTTTCTTTCTTTATCACGGATGACATCTCTATCCCTTTCTCTTACCTCTTTCCTGGCCTCATATTCTGTTCTATTTCTTTCTCTGTCACGTACGACCTTTCCCTCTACTCTCGATGACTTATTCCTGGTATATTCAGAGCGTGAGCGAATCTCTTTCTCTGCTGGGTTTGTTCTTCTCTCTTTGACATACCTATATTCCTTTTCCTTCCAGGTTCTGTATTCCTTTTTGACTGGATCCGTGGAAACATATTTTACCCGATCACTGAAATTGGTCCGCACCCTAACGGTTTTGCTTCTCTCCACATAGACATAATCGTCCCATACTCTGCAGCCGTTGTAATAAACTGTAACATAGTGTCTGCCAATCACTATTGCCGGAATGGTTATCGGTGCTATCCCGAAAAAGATACCATCTATATAGACCTCTACTCCAAACGGCGCCCAGATATATACGCTCCCTAAATGGTAAGGGAAGGAATAGGGATAATGCAAGTACAGATTCGGATGGTAATACCATCGAGGATGAGGATACCTGACATAGAAATGACTGATATCCGTTATATAATCTGGATATGGTCTGATACGGTGGTTCACCCATTCCATAAAGACGTAGGGGTCTTCATCCTCATCCATCCTCAAGGTCATCATATTCTCCGGCTCAGCTTCCATCCCTCTATAATAACTGGGCCAGTTTGGAGGGGAGAGCGGTTCATACGAAGCAACTGCTTGAATATATTCCATACCCGAGGGACCGTCTACGGTCAAAGAGTAATCATCATATCTGTTTGGAATCCGGTAAACCCTTCCTCCTTCTACCCGGGGATCATCAGAATCCGCCTCAGGCGGATTAGGATAGAGGATATTAACATACCCTCTGGTATCCAGATTATAAATCACCGCATAGCAGTCCCTGGAAGCCCTGAAATATATATATATCTCCTCTCCAGGATGATAGGTAGAGCCTTCTCCCTTATCGATCCAGACATCAATATCCAAATCCGGATATGGCGTTCGTATGATCCTATTCTCGGACTCCCAGTCATACTCGTCCTGCCACTCTGCTAAGGCTGGTTTAAAGCTTACTATCAAAATCGTTGCCACCACTATTAGTTTTAAGATTTTAAACATCTCAATCACTCCCTTCTTCCCCGCCGGAGGCGGGGTGCTACAAATTACCTTCCATCTTTCTTAGGGACTTTTGATTTTTCTCTATATTCTTTCTCAATCTTTCTCATTTCCTTTTCATTCACTTTGCGATATTCTTTCTCAATCTTTCTTCTTTCCTTTTCATTCACTCTATAATTCTTGTAATGTTCTGTAAACTCTTTATCCTTATTATATTTATACTTCTTGAAAACATAAACCCGATGTGGTGCATGCCTGGGAACGTAGTAATAGCCTCTTTCCACGAAATGGAAATCGTAGAACTCACAGCTCACATATACCCTCTCCCAGTGAGGACGGTGATGGCAGTCATAACAATAGCGCGGATGGCGATGTTGATATCTGGGACCGCCAAAGATACCGCCTACGTAGAGAACACATCCACTTACGAAAATCCCTAAGACCACCAGAAGAATCCCTAAAACTAACTTTCTACTTTTCATTTCTCCCTCCTCTTTTTATTTATTTATTTGCAATCCTTTTAGGCACAACTTTAAGCTCAGGATTACCCGCATCCGTCTGATAAGCCCAATCGAATCTGATATAATTTGTATAGATATTAGTTATTCTAAGCTTAGCATAATGGTTATCCCAGGTCCAGATGATATAAGTATGTCCTAATATCACTTCTACATATCCCAACTGAGACCACCCAACACTTGTATCCGGAGCTACATTAATATCATCTAAATCGTCAGTATATCCGAAATCCTGAATATCAGTTCCTTCAGTCGTATTTAGGTAAAAAATTCCTGAGACTTTATCCAGGTAAATATCACAATCCAGATCATTCCAGGGAACCACCTGCTGGCCACCAAAGAAAAATCCAGCATTATTAGGGGATACTGCCATATCATATAACGTTTCATTGAAACCTTCCGGTCTGGGAGTATCATAAATTGCTTTTGAGACTTCACTTTCATTTCCTGAATAATCGACAGCAGTTATAATATAATAATAAGTTGTTCCGTTACTCACATTAAGATCAGTGTATTGCGAGACAGTTGTTGAAACCAGGTAGGTAAAACCATCCTCTGGATCAAGAGTTCTGTAAATGCGGTAATTCTTAAAATCAGGCTCGTCATTTTCCTCCCAGTAGATGTAGATACATTCATTCCCCGTTACACTATAAACTCCTTTAGGTATGCAAGGAGGAGTATCATCAGGCTCAACTACATAGACCTTCTTCTCACAGCCATAGGATAGGAAAATTACTCCTGCAAGTATTGTCAATATCAAAATTATCCTCTTCATATCCACTCCTTTTTTCAGGTTCCACATATTAATTATGCAAACCTTATGCCAGTTTTAAGATAGATAATGGTAATTAGGTTGTAGGTGGTAGGGTATTATAACATAATGAGTTATCAAAAATGCATAAAGTAAATCATGAAGCATTAGTTTTTACCTAATGTACTTACTGCACAAAAATTGTTCATAATAACTATGATTTTGTGCAGGCTTGAACTATGGGTGTTTTTAGAATTTTTTGATTGGACTAAAATCGAAATATGTAGAATATCAGTTCAGGTAAGCCAACTCTCAAACCTATAAAAACAATTATTTTGCTCTCAGGAAGAAGTAAGACACTTGCCCCTCCTTTTCCCCAAACTTCAAACGCCAAACTCCAAACTCTTTTTTAACAGCTCGGTGGTGGCCCTCCCTTGAAAAGATAATTAATTAAATAGATTACATCGGAAACATTAACTTGACCATCACAATTAGCATCCCCAACCTGAATGGGGCTTGGTGCAGGACCTCCCTTGAAAAGATAGTTTATCAGATAAATCACATCAGAGATAGAAACGTTGCCATCTTTATTTGCATCTCCACGTAAAAACTGAATATACTTTATGGTGAGATAGTCGTGGTATGTCCCACTGTCGTAACTTGTACCTGTCACATAGACATTGCCAGAACCATCTAAGGCTATGGCACGAGCATAATCAGAGTAGTTTCCCGGTCCGTTGTATCTTCTCACCCAGGCGGTGTCTCCATCAGGATAATACTTTATGGTGGCGAAGTCATCGCCTGTCCCACTCCCCTCGCTTTGTCCCGTCACATAGACATTGCTTGAATCATCTACGGCTATGGCATAAGCATAGTCATACCAATTGCCTGGTCCATTATATCTTCTCAGCCAGGCGGTGTCTCCATCAGGATAATACTTTATGGTGGCATAGTCGGGGCCTGTCCCACTCCCGTCGCTTAGTCCCGTCACATAGACATTGCCTGAACCATCTATGGCTATGCCCTCAACATAGTCAGAGGAATTGCTTGGTCCATTGTATCTTCTCACCCAGGCGGTGTCTCCATTAGAATAATACTTTATCGTGGCATAGTCGTAGAATGTCCCAATACCATAACTCAATCCAGTCACATAGACATTGCCTGAACCATCCACCGCTATAGCACGGGCCTCATCATCGTAGTTTCCCGGTCCGTTGTATCTTCTTACCCAGGCAGTATCTCCGTTGGGATAATACTTTATGGTGGCATAGTCATAGTTGTATGGATACGCACTGATTTGAGCACTGTATCCGGTCACATAGACATTGCCAGAGCCATCTACGGCTATGGCCCGAGCACCGTCAGAGGAATTGCCTGGTCCGTTGTATCTTCTCACCCAGGCGGTGTCTCCATCAGCATAATACTTTATGGTGGCATAGTCGGGGCCTGTCTCACTCCCCTCGCTTTGTCCCGTCACATAGACATTGCCTGAACCATCTATGGCTATGCCCTTAGCATAGTCGTCCAAATTGTCTGGTCCGTTGTATCTTCTCACCCAGGCGGTGTCTCCATCAGGATAATACTTTATGGTGGCATAGTCGTAGAATGTCCCAATACCCTCACTAAGTCCAGTCACATAGACATTGCCTGAACCATCTATGGCTATGGCCTGAACATAGTCATACCAATTGCCTGGTCCATTATATCTTCTCAGCCAGGCGGTGTCTCCATTCGGATAATACTTTATGGTGGCGTAGTCCTCGCCTGTCCCACTCCCGTCGCTTTCTCCCGTCACATAGACATTGCCTGAACCATCTACGGCTATGGCAATAGCCCAATCGGTCCCATTCCCTGGTCCGTTGTATCTTCTCACCCAGGCGGTATCTACAGACTGGGCAAAAGCAGGTAGAGCAATGAAAAGCAATAGCATTAAAGTAACTAGTTGCTTTGTCATCTTTGTCTCCTTTCACAGTTGAAGTTATTTGACTATAACAGTTTTAGATTCCTTAAAGTCACCAGCCTCCAGTTTGTACACATATATTCCGTGGACAAAGCCTTTACTATCCCACAGGATAACATGTTCACCTGCCTCGAGTTTACGGTTAACAAGAGTCATGACTTTTTGTCCATTTATGTTAAAGATTTCCAATTTAACGTCCGTGGCTGAGGGAAGGTTGAATTTAATTTCAGTAGCTTTGGCTGGGGCTAAAACTTTTGAATCGTCTTGTTTTTCTTTCTTCATTTGAATATGCCACAACTCATCTGTATACATCTCGGATTGCGAAGGACGAATTCTTTGTCTATGTGTTTTATACCCTGCTCTTTCCGCCACAAGGATATAATCGACATCAGGAATATTGTCCATACTAAAAAGCCCTGCACTGTCGGATATGGCTTGAAACAGTATATAACCCTGACCAGTTTCAGATGGTTGGGCCAACGAAATCTTTACCCCAGCAATAGGTGTGTTTGACTCCTTCTCATACACTATACCTTTGACCGGCCAACCACGGTGGTATTTATCACCATACATAAGAGTGCCAGCAATATCTGGAGCCACTTTTGCACAAGCGAGGAAGAGTAGCAAGCATAAACACAACAATACACCCATACGACACGAGTTTATTGTCTTTGGATCGACTTTCGCGTTCATAATAATTCTTATCCCCCTTTACTTTCAACAAACCGGTGGTGGTCCACCTTTGAAAAGGTAATTGATTAAATAGATTACATCGGAAACATTAACTTGACCATCACCATTAGCATCTGCAACTGCCAATTCCGGAAAAGGAGCTTGTCCTCCTTTAAAAAGATAATTAATTACGTAGATGACGTCTGCAACTCTTAGCTCCATATCAGCGTTAGCATCTCCAAGTATCGCAGATAGAAACGTCCAAGTTTGTGTTGACCATATTTCTGTATGGTCGTCGTAGGCTTTTATTTTCCAATAGTATCTTCCGATATCGAGGGTGTCGCTGTATTGGGTAATTATGAGACTATCGACTATAATTGTTGAATCAGGATGAAATGAAGGAGAATTGCTAAGATATAAATCATATCGAACAGTATCCCAAGGGTCCGGATCGGTTGCCATCTGCCATTCAAAAGTCAATACAAAATCAGAATCCACCTCACAAGGAACAATAGCACTATCAGTCGGAGAAATAATGGAAAACGAGTCAGGGGGATAGTCCTGCCAATACTTTATGGTGGCATAATCATCGTATGTCCCACTGCCATAACTTCTACCTGTGACATAGACATTTCCAGAACCATCCACAGCTATGGCAGATGCACCATCCCAAGAGTTTCCCGGTCCGTTATATCTTCTCACCCAGAGCTCGTTTCCTTCTTGGTCATACTTAATGGTAGCATAATCAGCCGATGCCCCACTGCCCCAACTATAACCTGTTACATAGATATTGCCAGAACTATCTAAAGCTATGGCATAAGCCCAATCACCAGAGTTTCCCGGTCCGTTGTATCTTCTCACCCAGAGCTCGTTTCCTTCTTGGTCATATTTAATGGTAGCATAATCCTGGTTTTGTGCACTGATCCAAGCCATTCCTGTCACATAGACATTTCCAGAACCATCTAAGGCTATGGCATAAGCTATATCATCGAATTTACTCGGTCCGTTGTATCTTTGAACCCAGAGCTCATTTCCATCCGGGTCATACTTTATTGTGGCATAGTCCCAGTCCGTCCCACTGCCCGCACTCCGTCCTGTCACATAGACATTGCCAGAACCATCTACCGCTATGGCAGAAGCATAATCACTAGAGTTTCCCGGCCCGTTGTATCTTTTTTCCCAGAGCTGGTTTCCATCCGGGCCATACTTAATGGTGGCATAATCATAGGATGTCCCACTGCCGTAACTATATCCTGTGACATAGACATTGCCAGAACCATCTACCGCTATGGCAAGAGCTTCATCATAGTAGTTTTCCGGTCCATTATATCTTTTTACCCAGAGCTCATTTCCATCCGGGTCATACTTTATGGTGGCATAGTCCCATTCCGTGCCACTGCCGTAACTATAACCTGTCACATAGACATTACCAGAACCATCCAAGGCTATGGCACGAGCTTCATCAGACCAGTTTCCCGGTGGTCCGTTGTATCTTCTCACCCAGGCGGTGTCTCCATTGGCAGAATACTTTATGGTGGCATAGTCGTAGGATGTCTCACTGTCGTAACTTTCACCTGTGACATAGACATTTCCAGAACCATCCACTGCTATGGCACGAGCTTCATCATCCCAGTCTCCCGGTCCGTTGTATCTTTTTTCCCAGAGCTGGTTTCCATCCGGGTCATACTTTATGGTGGCATAATCACTGTATGTCCCACTGCCGTAACTTCCACCTGTGACATAGACATTTCCAGAACCATCCACTGCTATGGCATAAGCCCCATCCCAGGAGTTTCCCGGTCCGTTGTATCTTCTTACCCAAGCAGTATCAACGGATTGGGCAAACAGCGGTATGGTAAAAAAGAAGATTAAGAAGAAAATCAAGGGTATTTTAGTCATAAATCCTCCTAAATCTATAAATTTGAAGATATTTTTATCTAAAATAATATAAACTATTTTTTAATTTTGTCAAGAAAAAAAGGACAGAATCCGCCGAAGGTGAATTCTGTCCCTACCAAGGACAAATTACTTGCATTTATTAAAGAACAGATATACTTTCATACTGTGAATCATTAGAAACATTTTAAATAAAGGACAATCAATGTCAAATGAAAACTTAACTGAAAAAGAAGTTTTAAAAGCTCTAAGTCAGGTCGAAGACCCGGATTTAAGAAAAGACCTAGTCTCTCTGGGGATGGTAAAGGATGTAAAAGTAAAAGATGGGGAGGTCAGCTTTACCATTGTCCTGACCACACCCGCCTGTCCTTTAAAAGGCAAAATGGAAAATGACTCAAAAGAAGCTGTCTCGAAATTACCAGGCGTAAAAGATGTAAAGGTGAAATTCGACTCCAAGGTTATGCCTTTCAAGAAAATATCAGCCGAAGACTTAATCCCCAAGGTAAAAAATACCATCGCGGTTGCCTCAGGTAAGGGTGGAGTTGGAAAATCTACAGTGAGCGTTAATTTAGCCTTAGCTCTATCTAACTGTTTAGCTAAGGTTGGACTTTTCGATGCTGATATGTATGGACCAACTATCCCCCAGATGTTAGGGGTTAAAAAAGAGGTTTATGCAGAAGCTGGAAAGATAATTCCGGTTCAATCCGCCTATGGCGGACTAAAGATAATATCCATCGATTTTTTTTTAGAGGAAAGCTCCCCGGTGATCTGGAGGGGCCCTTTAGTAGCTGGAGCTATCCAGCAGTTCTTAAGGGATGTGGACTGGGGAGAGCTTGATTATATGATAATAGATTTACCTCCGGGAACAGGAGATGCTCAATTAACCTTAGCCCAGACCATCCCCTTAACCGGGGTGGTGATTGTAACCACTCCTCAGGATGTAGCTAAAAAAATCGCAGTCAAAGCCTTAAAACTTTTTCAGCAGTTAAATGTGCACATCTTAGGGATAATCGAGAATATGAGCTATTTTTCCTGCCCCCATTGTGGAAAAAGAAGTGAGATCTTCAGCTACGGAGGAGGAAGAAAAGCCGGTCAGGACTTGGGCGTCCCATTTTTAGGAGAGATACCTTTAGACCTAAACTTAAGAATTTCAGGAGATGAAGGCAAACCTTTTATTTTAGAACACCCAGAATCACAGATTTCTCAGATCTTTGCCCAGATAGCCGGAAACTTAGCCCGCCAGATAAGCATCCTGAGCCACAAATGATTTGTAAGGGCGTATTGCAATACGCCCCTACTCCCTCCGTTTCTCGGCATCAGCTTGTCAATGTTGACCTTGAGGTCGAAGTTGACCTTGAGGCTGATGCTTTCTACAAAAAATGCAAGAGCAAGTTTTTACACTCCGAAAAAATCGTAGCGCTATCCATCAGGATCGCCAAAAGATGTTTACGCCACTAAAGTAGCTGTGAACTGCATGAAAATTGTTCAAACCGACTTTAATCGGGTCTTACGCCACTAAAGTGGCTGTGAACAAATTGGTAGCTAAGTGAGGCTAATCCGCCAAAGGCGTACGCATTGAGAACTAAAAGAAATGGAGGTCTGATCCGCCTCTGGCGGATCGCTACAATTTAAAAAATCACCTCATCTAAATTCAGCTCCATCCCATCTGAGGCGGCTATGACTTCGGTTTTCAACTCTTTTTTCAATTGCAGAGCCAATTCCCAGGGTTTGGCTTTAATCATGGTCATCCCGAAATGAGTCAAAACGGTTATTTGAGGCTTACAGTTTTTAATTATATTCTTCGCATCTTCTAAATTCAGATGGTCTAATTTAAGTTTTTTCGACCCTTCCGGCTCAAATCTGACCGTATTAATGACTATAATCTCACTGTCTGAATGAACTTTCAATAGCTCCGGGAAAAACTTTGTATCCACGATAAAAGATATTTTGTATCTGGGAGCTTTAAAAATTAACCCGTAAGTCTCCACACCGTGTATATGTTTGAGCGGTGTAGAGAATATTATATTGTCTATATTATACTCACCACCAGCTTTGAGTATATGAATTTGCTCCACAAAACTTCTCACATATTTAAGAATTACCGGATCATCATTTAAAGCATCAGCCGGACAGAAAAGCACGCCTCTTTTCTTAAATCCACCTTCAGTCATCGCCTCAATCATAATATTAACATCATTGGAATGGTCAAGATGACGGTGGGTTAAAACAATCGCATCCAATTTAGAGGGGTCTAATTTCGGTCTGCTGGAGAAACATTTAACTAAAGCTCCGGGACCAGGATCGATGAGAAAGTTTTTGTTCTCTAAGGTGAGCCAGATCCCCCCTGAAGCTCTGAGTTGCTTGGTCACCACTATTCTTGCCCCCGCAGTGCCTAAGAACTTGATCTTGTTCAACTCACTTAATTTCTTCATCTTTTAAAGTGTCATATTAAGCAAAGCGAAATATCTGATTCTAAAGGTTTAATAGATTCTCAGAATGACAGCTCTTTTTTTAAATTATTTTGTCACGTTTTTGGAATCATCTATCATTGTGAATTAAAATAGATCTCATTTTTTGTCATTCTGAGGGAGTCCCGCCAAAGGCGGGATGACCGAATCCGCCACAGGCGGATGGAGATTCTTCACTTTCGTTCAGAATGACAATTATTTTATTTGATATTCTTTCATCTTAAGCCTCAAAGTATTCCGGTGAATACCCAAAAGTTCTGCGGCCTGGCTTAAATTACCTCCGGTCTTTTCTAAGACTTTAAGGATATGGTTTTTTTCTAAGTCTTTTAGAAAAAGGGTTGAAGGTAGCTCCTCTGCTCTCTGGAAACTCAAGTAGGCTAAATCTGATTTATCAATTGCCTCTCCCCGGCTTAAGACGATTGCCCTTTCAATCACGTTCTCTAATTCCCGGATATTTCCGGGCCAGGGATAAGAGAATAAAATCTCTTTGGCTTCCTGAGTTAATCCCTGGATATTTTTCCCACATCTCTGATTATACTTCTGAATGAAATGGTTGACCAGAGGAATGATATCTTCTTTTCTTTCTCTGAGTGGAGGTATAAAAATGGTGATAACGTTTAATCTATAATAAAGGTCCTCCCGGAAGGTCTTTTCTCTGATCTTATTTTCTAAATCCTGATTGGTTGCCGAGATTATCCTGACATTAACCCTAACAGTCTCCTTGCCACCTAATCTTTCAAATTCCTGGGTTTCAATCACCCGCAGTAATTTGACCTGAGTCTCTAAAGAGAGATCCCCGATCTCATCCAAAAAAAGGGTGCCTGAATCAGCTAATTCAAATCTACCCACTTTTCTACGGGTTGCGCCGGTAAAAGCACCTTTCTCATACCCAAACAGCTCAGATTCAAGCAGGGTCTCAGGAATAGCCGCACAGGATAAGAAGATAAACTTCTGTGCGGCTCTGTGGCTTAAAGCATGGATTGCCCTGGCGACTAACTCCTTTCCGGTTCCGCTATCTCCTCTGACCAAAACAGTCGAGTCAGATTCTGCTACACGGGCAACTGTGCTTAATACCTCTTTTATAGCTTTGCTCTCACCGATTATCTTTAAATCTTTATATTTTTCCTCTAACTGTTCTTTTAAGTATCTGTTTTCCGCTAAAATCTTCTGGTTCTCTAAAGCTTTTTTGATATTTATTTTTAACTCCTCCAAATCGATCGGTTTGTTTACATAATAAAAAGCCCCTTTCTTCATGGCCTCAACTGCAGTCTCAACTGATCCATAAGCGGTCATAACTATAACCTGAATCTCCGGGTTTATCTCTTTTAATTTAGCGAATAGTTCAATCCCATCCATCCCCGGCATCTTCAAATCGATCAGGGCAACTTCGAAAAATTTGTCCAGGCAAAGCTTCAAAGCCGCCTCACCTGAATTAGCCAGAGCAATAGAATACCCTTCTTTCTTCAAAAATCCTCCCAACATCTCCCTTTGAGATTCCTCGTCATCCACCACCAAGATTCTATATAAAGCCATAAAATCTCCTTATGCCAATATAGTTTTTCATAAAATAAATAATCAGGCAGATACTATCCATCTTTTTATATCATCTTTAGTAAGATAGACCCACGTTGAGGGCAACGTGGGTTTACCGAGGGGTGAACAAAAAAGACTCTAATTGGTAATCCCGCCTTTCCCTCAAGGCGGGTCAATTGACTTATTAATTCTAAAAAATATTCTCCATAGTTTTTATCTACTTAATCTGCTGTAAAATGTTTTACACCGGCAACCTGATTAGGAAAACGGTCCCTTTCCCCACCTTGCTTTCCACCTCAATTTTACCTTTATGGTCAGTGATAATCCTATAAGCAATTGCCAGGCCTAAGCCGGTCCCCTTATCTTTGGTAGTGAAATAGGGCTGAAATATCTTGGGAAGGTTTTCTTCTGGAATCCCTGGACCCGAATCTTTAATTTTTATAATAATTTCTTTGCCATAACTATCCAGTTTACTCAAGATATTTATTTCCCCCCCTGAAGGCATTGCTTGAATCCCGTTAAGAATTATATTGACTAAAGCCTTTTTCATCTCCTCTCTATCTATCCTTATCTCTGACATACTTTCTATCTCTTTCTCTATCCTTATCCCTTTTTCTTTAGCCTCGATCTGCATCAAAGAGATAACCTCAGAAAGGAAAGAGTTTATCTCAGTAGTAACCAGATTTAATTTCTGTGCTTTGGCTAAACTCAAGAATTGGTTTATGGTCTGATCCAGCCTTTTGATCTCCTTTAAGATGGTCTGGGTGAAATTGAGATATTCCTCCTTATCCTCATTGGGTATAAACTCATTTTTCAATCTCTGTGTCGCAATGGAGATGGCATTTAAGGGATTCCTTATCTCATGAGCCACGCCAGCCGCTAAACTACCCAGAGTAGAAAGCCTTTCTGCTCTTTTAGCCTCTTCTTCATATTTTTTTAACTCAGTGATATCATGGATAACTGCCACCGCTCCCTGCAACTCTTTTTTTTCATCTAAGAGAATTGAGGTGCCGATAACTAAGTCTTTCTCTTCTTTTGAGTGTATCTGAAATTTTCTTTCCACCTCCCTTATGCTTTTGCCGGAGCTTAATGCTTCTTTAATTAAACACTCATCCTCAGTAAAAACCTGAGAATAGTCTTTGTTGATTACCTCCTCTCTTTTCAGCAAAAAGATCTCCTCAGCTACTCGATTAAACACGATTATTTTTCTGTCCTTATTCACTGCCACAACTGCGTTATTCATCCCCTCTAAGACATTTCCGGTTAAAGTCCTTATATCCCTATAAGATTTATCCAAGACAAAATAGCTCTGATTGACCATTACTATTCCGATAAAAAGTAATCCCAAGAAAAAGAGGATCAGGCTGAAAAGGATCATCTGCCTCTGATAGCTTTTAGAAACCTGATTATAACCCTCTAAGGATAATCCTACCCGGAATATCCCCGAAGGAAGTTGAGTGGGAACAAAAGGCTTCACCACCTCCAAGACTTTTCTTTCCTCGAAAGGCGTCAACCTGCTACTGGCTACATTTTTTAAGAGAGCTTCTGAAAGGAAAGGGTCGTTTTCGATCTTCAGCATCCTTTCCACCTTTTTAGAGGCGAAGACGATCCCCTCTCTGGACTGAAGCACTATATATTCTATCCCACTCTGCTGGCTGATATTCTGGATTAGATAACCGATCCCTATTTCCTTCTGGAAATCCTCCAGATAAGCAGCTGCTGATATGACCGCAATCCCTCCCTGACCTTTGGACCTTCTTAAGACCACCGCATATTTACCCTCAGAAAGGATTCCCCCTGCTTTTATCTCAAAACCTGCCTCCTGAGTTTCTCCTTGCAAAACCTTCTCTAACTCCGCAGAGGGAAAAGAAGTCGTATCTTCATAAATCCCCAGTTCTCCCGGATGACTGCTCTTCAAAATCTTTCCCTTTATATCTAAAAGACCTATTCTCCACAAAGAGCTTCTTCTGACCAGCTCCTCCAATCTGGAATTAGTTAAAATCCCGTCTCTATCCATTTGATCAACCAATTTAGCGATATCCAAAAGCCTCTTTTCCACCAGCTCCTCTAATAGGGCATTGGCTTTGACCGTATTCTGGCTGGCTAAAACCAGGCTTTCCAAAAGGGCTTTCCCCTCCGTCTCCATCACTTTTAACATATTCGATTTGCTCTTCTCAATGCTGAAAAAAGCTATCAAAAAAAGAATCAAAGCGAAAAGAAGGGTGAGTAGAACAACATATCTCAGCCTTAAACCAGCTAAGAATTTGAGACTTTTCAGCTCAGCCAATTTTTCTCTCCTCTTGATAAAACTAATTTAACTTAAAAAAATTGAGTGTCAAGGAATATGAAGTCGAAGGAAAAAGAGTAAGCCCTTGCACTCCAGAGTTCAGCCTTATTAGATGAAGACTTCTGTTTTCCATTTATCTATTTACCTGGGGAAAGGTCGTTAAGCTCTCGAGACTTTAGCCTCCCATTTTCTCTCTTCGGAAAGCTGGAAACCTAGAGGTTTCCGTTAGATAAAAAATGCTCTTCCTTGTAACCTGCTTTGCTCAACCGTTCAAGAAAGTAAAGAACAGACAAGAATGTCTGTTCTACCTCTATATCCTCCCACCTGATTTTAACCAGAGGCATTCGACCGCATAAGAAGTAAAAATCTCAAAATCACATATCTGGCAATATTAGAAAACAAGGATGAAAAGTTTTCAACTCAAAAAATATAACTGATTTCCACAATCTCTACTCATCGCTTTTCCCGAATATAGAATAAAGCTCCTCAACTAACTCCTCGGTTTCATAAACATCATCTCTGATTTGAAAACCGGCTGAGCTGAGGATATGTAATAATTCTAAAGTCTCCGGAGGTTTTATCCCTTCTTCTTTGAGTTTTTCAACCTGTCTGAAGAAGTTGCTCTTGGGGCCATCATACAAAACCTTACCCTGTTTCAGAAAGATTATCCTCTCACATATCTCCGCTACTAAATCTAAATTATGAGAGATTAAAATTAGAGTGATGCCTCTTTTATTATGCTCAAGAAGAATTTTCTTAACTCTGCAAACCCCCTCAAAATCTAAACCCGCAGTGGGCTCATCTAAGATTAAAATCTGCGGTTCTAAAGCTAAGACCCCGGCAATAGCCACTCTTCTCTGTTCCCCACTGCTCAAGGAAAAAGGTGAGCGCTGGGCAAAATTCCCGAAATCCAAACCCACAGCCTCAAGGGAATTTTTTACTCTACGATCAACCTCCTCTTTTCCCCAGCCTGAATTTCTTGGTCCAAAAGCGATATCTTCGTAAACTGTTTCTTCAAAAAGCTGTCTTTCTGGAAATTGAAAAACCAAGCCAACATCCTGCCGTATTTTTTTTAAGTAAGGCTCTTTCTCTTTGAGTTCTAAATCCTCCACCCAGATTTTGCCTGAAGTAGCAAATAACAAACCATTGAAATGCTGAGCTAAGGTAGTCTTCCCTGAGCCGGCTGGACCTATCAATCCAATAAATTCGCCTTTCTGTATTTTGAGATTTATATCTTTTAAAGCCACCTTTGAATTTATACTCTTATAATTATAGATAAAGCCCAAATTTTCAAGCTCTATCTGTAGATAGTGTGAAGGTTTGGGTTTGCTCTGTTCAATAGAATTCGTTTTGTTTTGAATTACAGGAAGGGAATAGTTTACCTTTACCCCTTCTAAGGAGAGTAGTTCTTGAATTAGATCCTCGATCTTCAGGATCTTTCCCCTGAATCTAAAACCTTTTCTTTTAAGGCCATTAGCCAACTCTAAACTTTTAGGCACAGATAATCCTATTTTTTTTAACTTTTCAGTCTCTTCAAATACTTTTTCCGGGGTGCCGTCCAAGATTACTCTTCCCTTATCCAGAACCAGAAGGCGCTGGGCTAAGATAGCTTCTTCTGGAAACTGGGTGATATTAAATATAGTAACCTTTCCTTCAACTGCTAATCTTTTGATCAGCAGATTCAACATTTCCCTATCCTCAGGAGCGAGGAGTGAGGTGGGCTCATCCAGGATCAGATATTTGGGTCTCATAGCTAAAACTGCAGCAAGTGCCACTTTCTGCTTCTCCCCGCCGGAAAGTCTGTGGGGTGGAGAATTTTTATACTCCCAGAGATGAAAAGCTGAAAGGGCCCACTCAACTCTTTCTCTGATCTCTTCGTAAGGGAGGTTTAGATTTTCCAATCCAAAAGCGATCTCTCTCTCCACAGAAGTAGTTATAATCTGGTTGTCCGGATTCTGAAAAACCATCCCCACTTTCTGTCGAATTAACCTTAACTCTTCTTTATCTTTTGGATTAAGACCATCAACCCGCACCTCACCTGAAGAAGGTATTAGAAGACCATTCAGGAGTCGAACTAAGGTAGTTTTACCTGAGCCATTAGGTCCAATTATAGAGACAAACTCCCCTTCTTTAAATTCAAGGTCTATATTCTCTAAAGCAGTGATAACCTTTCCTTCAGGCAGGGAATAGTTAAAGCTTATTTTCTCTAACTGAATCATATATCTATAATATAAACAAACTCCCGGGATTTTTTAAACAAAACCCCGCCCAGTTGGTAGGCGGGATTTAAACTTTGAACCTTTGTCCGTCTCTGGCGGATTAAACTCTTAAACTTTCATTTACCTTTCCATCTAACATCCAAATCTATGGTAGCTTTAACCTCATCCAAGCGCGAAACCGGGGTGTTATGGGGAGCTTCTTTGACCAGCTCAGGATTTTCCTCCACCTCTTGGGCGATTTTCCTCATTGCCTGAATAAACTCATCACAGCTTTCCCGGCTTTCAGATTCAGTGGGCTCAATCATCAAAGCCTCAGGCACAATCAAGGGGAAGTAAACTGTGGGGGCATGTAACCCATAATCCAAAATCCTTTTGGCAATATCAGCTGTTCTCACCCCTCTGCTCTTCTGCTCAATACCGGATAAGACAAATTCATGCATACAGGGTCCAGGATAAGAAAGGTGATAGAGATCTTTCAAAGATTCCATTATATAATTGGTGTTTATAACTGCATTCTCAGAGATTTTTTTCAGCCCTTCTGGACCACAGGCTCGAATGAAGGCATAAGCTCTGACCATCACACCGAAATTCCCATAAAAACCCTGCACCTTTCCAATGGAATCAGGTCTTTTATAATTCAAAAAGTGATTTTCTTTACCCTTTTCATTAACTTCTCTATCTATAACTGGAACGGGAAGAAAAGGTTCTAAAAATTTCTTGACCCCTAAAGGTCCTGCTCCAGGTCCGCCTCCGCCATGCGGGGCAGAAAAGGTTTTATGTAGATTGAAATGGACGATATCAAACCCCAAATCTCCAGGACGGACTATTCCTAAAAGGGCATTCAGATTTGCACCATCCATATAAAGCACTGCTCCTGCATCATGGACTGCTTTTGAGATTTCTTCTATCTGGGATTCAAAAAGACCTAAGGTATTAGGGGTGGTAAGCATAAAACAAGCAACCTCTTCATCCATAATCTTTTTCAATTCCTCTAAATCCACCAACCCTTTTTGATCTGACTTAACCTGAATAACCTGATACCCAGTTAAAGTCACAGAGGCAGGGTTTGTGCCATGAGCTGAATCCGGAATGATTACTTTTGACCTTGGGTTTCCATTTTTGGTATGATAGGCTCTGGTTATCAAAAGTCCGGCTAACTCTCCCTGTGCCCCGGCTGCAGGTTGAAGGGTAACTGCATCCATTCCGCCGATCTCTTTTAGATATTCTCCTAACTCATACATCAATTTCAAAGCACCCTGAACTGTCTCCTCCGGCTGATATGGATGTATGGAGGAAAAACCTATCAGACGTGCCAAATCCTCATTGATCTTGGGATTATATTTCATGGTACAGGAGCCTAAAGGATAGAAGCTTTTATCCACATGATGATTTAAAATAGAAAGAGCGATGAAATGACGAACCACATCTACCTGGCTCACTTCTGGCAGTTCTAATTCCTTTTGTCTTAAACTTTCTTCTGGGATAAGCTCCTGCAGCTTTTTTGCCGGTAAATCTAACTTCGGTAGATCACACCCGCTTCTACCTTTTGAGCTCAGCTCGAAAATCAATTTCTGACTCATTAATGCTCCTTAAAGATATCACTTACCTTCTTTCAGAGTATTTTAAGCTGGAGAGACAGTTAAAACTATCTTCTCTGTTTCTTAATATTCGTACGCTTATCTCTCTTGTCCATGCCATCGCTCTGACTGACTTCAATCTTTCTTGGAATCTGTAGTAATGGTTCTCACGCCACTAAAGTGGCTACGAACGAAATTCACGCTATTTTTCCTTAGTCCCTTCAAGGATTGGGGCAGAGTTCTTCAACAAACTTTTGTGACTTTTGAATATAACCTCCAACTATGCTACGTCACCATTGGCGGAAGTCGCTGCAAGACAATCGAGTTTGGGCATCGAATACCGTTTCAGTTAGATTATGGTGGTTAATAACCAGGGTTGTTCCTGCTGGCAAATTCATGTATTGACGAGCACTATTAAATACTGCTTCACCATTTCTTCTCAAGCTTTTTCATCCGTAAGTAATGTATCTCGTAAGGCGTGCTAACTGCAATTACTTCGCCATCCGCAGATATCTCTACACAAGCTAATCCACCACTATGTTTACCTCTGGGGATTTCAAAACGATACACTACGCGACTTTTTTCAGAGGAAGATCTAAGGTCAACTAAAGCGACATAGTTATTACGTAAATCATCTTCTTCGACCAAGGCAATGACTCCATCGTTGCTTACCGAGAAATCTTGCCAATTTGGAGCTGCGACTCCTCCTTTAGCTACAGTAGCACCTCTCTGATCGAGAAGCACAAAAGTGTTTTCGAATAGGCCAGTTATGTCCTCTGATTCCTCTTTCACTAATACTGCCGCCCATTTTCCATTCGGAGAAACACTTACCCGTCCAGAAGTGGGGCAGTTCTCCATACTCCAAATGCGGTTCCCACCGCTATCGAAAGCCTCGGCTCTTTCCGAATTACCTTCGTGTGCAACGATGATTGATCCGTTCTCCGAGACGCCTTGCACTGAGAAACTATTGTAACCCTCAGCTTTTTTGCACCATACGACATCACCATTTTTGTCTAGCACACACAGCGGGTTACCGTCAATAGGTACAGCTATATAATCACCCTCAGGTGATATACATATATCCCCACGAACGCCCCCTTCAACCTTCTTTCTCCATAACACTTTGCCAGTGGAATCCAGAAGGTAAATGAAATTGAATGACTCCAACTTCCCTTTCACTCGCAAGAATCCCGTAAGACCAGCATAGCTTGCAACTGCGACATACCCGCTATTCGAGACTGCTATCCCTCCCACAATGTCGTCAGGTTCGTCCCACTTTTGTTTCCACAGTGATCTACCACTGTGGTCAAGTAAAAGCACCTCATGATATCCTCGTTCCGGATTACCCTCTGGCCATATACGTGCCACGGCCACCACATACTGTGAATTCGGTGACATAGACATTGTGAACCAATTACCTGCATCATACTTCCACTGCAATACCGGCTCCTGTGCAGCACTGGGTAAATCAAGTATAACGAGACACAGTAAAGCTATCCAAAAAAGGATTAAACTTCTCATCAGAACCTCCAAAAGTTTATGGGTTTCCACCTATTTCGTAGAAACTGCCTAAGCCAGCACCAAAAGCCTCAATCGAGAATTCGTACACTGCTAGACCTTGGAGCCCTCTGGATTTCTCTAAGGATACGGTATTGTCTCCGCCCTGGAGATATTCGGCGACATCCCATGCATATGCTATTCGACTCGAGGAGGAGAAGGCTTGGTCGGCCACCAAGAGTCTCCCGTTCACTTTTATCGTGAGACAGGGCGGTTTCGAGAAGTCATCTACCAACGCCGAACACACAACGGTCAGGCGCGCTTCACTAGGCGTGCCCTTACGGATATTGAACTTCCCCATGAGGACTGAGCCATCATTGTTGAGAATGACCCTTCCTTTGTCCTCTGTTATGCTTGCTGAACCACTAACTTCAATATTGTGTTTTGTTGGCCGAGCTGCTGGTAGGGACCTGAAGTTAATATAAAAGGAGTCCTTAGGACTTTCCTCAAGGACAAACCGTTCAAGGGATTCGGGGTCTATGGAAGATCGGGGGCCTCCAGGCGCCCAATCGCATTCATAACCTTGAGCACTCGCACCGTCCGGCGACATTGTAATGTAAGATATTGTCCTCGGTCGCACGTTGATTCGTAAAGGTCCCCATCCCTTTGGGACGACTTTGTAAGGTGTGACCCACTGTTTCATGGACTTCACTTTATAAAAAAGGACGTATTCACCGACCGGCAAGACAAGATGATATTGCCCTGGTTTGCTAGTATTAAATGCTGAAACCTCGAACTGTCTTTCAGCGGCAAGAGCCTCTCGTACCTTTTCCTCGTTAAAGAAAAGAATAGCATATTTATCAAAAACCGTTTCGCTACCTATGCCTGAGAAATAACCCCTTGGCTGGAGAATCTGGATTGATACTGCCCCTGATCCGGAATCACATCTTTCGATTGTTTGTCTGAGTTCATCTTGCATTTGCCTTTCTTGCTGTGATTTCATATGTTTCGTGAATGCTATCCTGTCTGCGATCTGCGGGTGTGATGACCAAAATGAGTATTCACTTGAACCGCTTTTTGCTAACATTTCCAGTGCATCAACCGCACCTTTTATGTTGAACCCAGCTCTTACCATGAAATCGATTCCAAGAGAATCAGCCTCATGCTCATGTTGTCTTGAGTAACCCGCAAAGACAGCTTCAAGAATTGGAGGTATAATTTGACGCAGGAGTTCAGTGTTACCCTTTCTAGATAGCTCGGCAGCAGCCCATTGCCAAAACTCTGCTGTATATTGCTTCTTGAGTGATGATATCCAATGTCGTTGTGTGATATGTGCTACCTCATGGCCAAATACAAAGGCTAGCTGTGCTTCAGGATTCGAGCTTTGGGATATCTTGTTGATGAAATCTTTAGTGATGTAGACTCCACCTCCAGGGATCGCAAAAGCGTTTATCCCTGGAAGATCGATAACGTGGAAGGTGTATTTCATATTATATGGTAGAAATCGTCGATTGCAGACATCAACAATCGATTGACCCACAGCAGTTTCTCCAGCATACACCCGATATTGCTTGTTAAACACCTCCACCATCTCGCCCCTGAGCTTCGCCTCGAGGAAATCCCAGTTGCCTACAATGAAGGCCATATCCTGATAGAGCTGCGGATAATCTTTGTAACGGCTAGAGAAAACATCAAGAATTCTGTCAAGGTCGTTTGATCTGGAATTAGATACTTCTAATAATGTGAAGAGAACGACAACAATGATGGTTACGTGGGAGTTCTTCCTTAAACAGAGAAAAACGCTCTTGTGACGAATTGAGGACATAGCCTAAAACCTGCCGAGATAGAGGGAAATGGGATATTCAGTGGTTTACCTGATGACATGATATTTTTCCCTCTATTATAAATAAGATTATTGTTCTAAAAAAGTCAAGGACATTCTCAGTTTTTTTAAGAACGATTATGTCAAGTTAATGTAGGGACAGCCCTTGTGGCTGTCCTCATTAGGGTTAGGACAGGGACAAGCCCTGTCCCTACACAAGATTTCTCCCAAAAAAGACTTCGGCAACAGCCTCATAATAACTGTCTCACTAGTTTTTTTAACTTTTACGCACCTCTTCCTTTTATCTTGACTTATTCTTCCTTTTTCCCCTCCAATTTGTTTATCATTTTCTCCACCCACTCTTTTTCAGAAGCCTCTAAATCAGGATGGACCTTTAATATCTTTTTGTATAAAGAAATTGCTTTGGTGGTATCTCCCATCTTTTCATAAGAATAGGGGATAAACTCCTCAGCATCTAAACTCAACTTACTTTCAGGGTATTCTTTAAGGAGTCTCTGAAATTCCTGAATGGCTTTATTATACTCTTTTTGCTTCATATATATAAGCCCGATGTCATAAAGCGCCTCTGAGGCTTTCTGAGTGACATCCTTTGGATCTAAGGAGATGACCTTGTTGAAATTAAACAGAGCCTCATTAAATCTTTTGCGCTCTTTATACTTCTCCCCTACCCTAAACCATAAATTTATATTGGTGGCATCTGCTTTGAGTTTATTCTCTAAATCAGCTAAGGTTTTTTCACCCTTAAGATATCCTTTAATATCCCGGATAAAATCAGAAGCAGGAGCATACCCCACAATTCGGTCGATCTCCTCCCCTGAAGGGTCGGTCAGGATAACAGTGGGATAACCACTTACCTTATATCTTTCAGCTAAGGCAGTGTCTTTTTCTGCATTGGTCTTGAAGAAGACAAAATCCACAGAGAAGCGTATCAAACTGATATCAGTGAAGGTAGAGTCATCCATCCTCTTACACCACTTACACCAATCAGTATAAAACTCTAAGATCATATTTTTGTTCCCGTTCTCAGCAATTCGGGATGCCTCCTCAAAATCAGCCAGCCAGTTAATCGACTTGGGGGTTACCTTTCCACAGGTGAAAAAATAAAAAGATATGAAAAGAATTGAGAATAAAGTAACCCAGTGAGAAATTTTTCTTTCAAACATCCTGACCTCCTCTTTGGTTAAAGTTGTAGCGCGACCCTTTCAGGGTCGTAGTTTCTAACATGCTTTGCATAACCTTACCAACTTTGCAATCTGTTTCTCCACCTTTTTCTTCTGGTGGTTATATTTACCTCTTGGGGACCTATACCAGATTGCATTATTCTGTCCAGACGGATGCGGTAAATTTACAATCTCAATATCTTTGTCTTTCCATTTATTTATTTTCTGAATTTGTTTGACCTGATTTTGAACGTCTTTGCCCAAGGCAATTATGAATTTTATCTTGTTTTTTCCAATTGCATATTTGAGTTCTTTTTCCAACCATTTATCTGCACATAATCTGGCATTAATCTTTTTGAATTTCTCGGACTTTTTTCCACTTGCATCTGTAAAACATTTATGTAAGTGTGTCCAGTATGTCTTATGAAATATCACATCAAATAAGGATTTCTTTTCATCTTCATTAACCCGCTTGTTTCTCATAAATATTAGAACCTTAGTTAGCAAGGAAAGCGGAATCGCACTAGCAAAAAGCATCTTACGACAAGTATTTTTGTCAGTTTCACCCTTTAGATATGTGTAAAGCCAATTAACTGTTGGATCTCTTGAAATAATAATTCCTAAAATTTTATCCGGAGGGGGGACTAAAGGAATATCCTTTTCCATTTCCACTTTCTTCTTAAGCTCACAGTCCCTTGGACAGTCTTTCTTATGTATTGTATTAAAATACTCCCTGAGATCCATTCCGGAGTAAGAACAACTCTGGTTTTTTAGTATTCTCATCTGTTCCTCCTTTTCTTTTAACTCTTATTTGATCTTGCTCAAATCAAACTCAAAAGTCAACTCTTTTCCACTGGCAAAAATCACTGTAAACCATATCTTACTATTGAAGGGGAGCCGATGAAGATAATAATCGTGTAGACATCCTTGTCTATAAACAAATGCACCATTCTTTAGGTTAAATCTCTCTGGAAAATTATTGCAGTCTGCTCTAATGGGGGCTCTTATTTGCCATACTATCGTATCAGGTCCTTGATAAACCTCAAGAGAATCTTGGTAACGCACAACTGACCCGAAGCGGTTTAAGTCATAATATTCTTTTCCAAATATGAGAAATGCAAATTCTACGTAGTTGCGTTCCCAAATATCTTTAATCTCTTCATTAAACATGCTATCAAATACAGGCCCATTCAACCTTACATAGTCGACTATTGCCAGATAAGGTGTGAAGATTATACAGTTACTTGATTCAGCTTCGGCAGTATACGATTTAAGAAATTGCTCGGCTTCCTCGGTGATTCTCACATGCTGAGACCTGGCATCCTCTCTGAATTTGTCTCCTTTCTCAATAGCCTCTTTAACAAGACTATCTGATAGAGTTGCTTCTACCGCCCAGCTTACATTCACCCAAAAAAAAGAAGCAACTAAAAGAATTAAAAATAGAGAAAACCAGTGAAAACTTCTTTTTTTATTCATACTGACCTCCTCTTTGGTTAAAGTTGTAGCGCGACCCTTTCAGAGTCGCAGGGTTTTGTAGGCGAGCCTAATCCGCCACAGGCGGACTCAAGACCTTGACGGCCTCGCACTATGTTTTAACATTCCTATAAATTTCCCACAGTCTGTTCCTTAATAGCCAAGCTTTCCTCGTATTTATCCTCTGGCACATACAGTCTATATCCGGGCTGATCCTTAACCACATATCCCAATCCACCGTCTAAAAAACTTCCGGTGTAGCGAAGAAAGCAGGGGATATTGCTATCCCCCAGAGTCTCCTTCAGGAACTCTGCAAAAACCCGATTGGGAGTAACATAGAGGAGGATTAAATTTTTTTCTTCCTCCTCTTGCTCCTCAGGTAGCTCCTCAATTAAATCGGTTTCGCACTCCGGACATCTTTTTGTGCCAGAAGGGTATTCAGCATTACATAAAGGACAGAAGGGCATAAATTTCTCAATGTTCTTTTTGCTCTACACTATTTTGACTTTTCTTTCCAGGATTATCTATCAGTGCACAGAGCTCCGACTTAAGCTTATACTCGTATCTGCAGTCAGGAGAATCAAGTATTCACACCTCTTTTAACTAACTCGGTTAGACTTTCTACCAGATAATCTATCTCTTTTTTAGTTCTCTTCTCAGTAACTGACACTAAAAGACTATTCTTCAGCCTTCTATCGAACAAAGAGAGGTCAATCCCAGCCAAAATATTTTTTTTCAAAAGGAGTTTGATAACTCTACTTGCTGGGATAGGGGTTTCAACCACAAACTCCTTGAAGAATGGTGGTTGGAATTTGAGCCTGAAACCATCTATCTGAGCTATTTGCTCAGCTGTATAATGGCTTTTCTGCAAACACAATTCTGCTACTTTTCTCAACCCATTCTTGCCTAAAAGGGATAGATATACAGTAGCCGCTAAAGCGCACAAAGCTTCATTTGTGCAGATATTGGAGGTAGCCTTTCCCCTGCGGATATGCTGTTCCCTGGTCTGTAAAACTAAAACAAAGCCTCGTCTGCCTTTAGAATCAAGTGTGGCTCCCACAATCCTTCCGGGCATTCGACGGATAAGGCTCTTTTTGCAGGCGAAGAACCCTAAGAATGGTCCTCCGAAACTGAGATTGTTTCCCAGGGTCTGCCCTTCCCCTACTGCAATATCTGCTCCGTACTCCCCGGGAGTTTTTAAAATTGCCACAGAGATAGGATCGCAGACCATAATCAACAAAGCTTTAGCTGAGTGCACTTTTTTCTCTATCTCTGCCACATTTTCTATCAATCCGAAAAAATTAGGTGATTGCAGAATGAAACCGGCAGTTTTGGAAGAAAGTTTTTTATCTAAAGGCTCTAAATCGGTAATTCCATCCTTTAACTCCATCTTCCGAATTTTTATTCCACTTCTCTCACAGTAGGTGCAGAGAACCTTATAATAATTTGGATTCAAGGAACCCGAGACTAAAATCTCATTTCTGCCAGTTTCAGCTATGGATAAAAGAGCCGCCTCAGCCACAGCAGAGGCCCCGTCATACATCGAGGCATTGGAAACCTCCATCTCAGTAAGCTGACAGATCAGAGACTGGTATTCATAGATGCTCTGCAACGTTCCCTGGCTTACCTCAGGCTGATAGGGAGTATAGGCGGTATAATATTCTGAACGTAAAAGTATATGATTTACAACACTGGGGATGAAATGGTCATAAGCCCCCCCACCTAAGAAGCTGATCAGGTTATCCAGGTTCCTATTTTCCCCTGATATGCTTTTCAGAAGATTTTCAAGCTCTAACTCAGATATGCCTTTGGGGAGCTTGAGCTTTTCTTTCATCCTCAGAGATTCTGGAATGATGTTAATTAAGTCTTGAAATCCACTCACCCCTATCTTCTCCAGCATCTTCTTTCGATCATCTTCTGTATTAGGAATGTAGCTCATAGGTTTTATCTTTTTTAAATCAAGCCTCCTATTTCGATCTTAAATCGGCTCTTATTTCTTTTCTAAGAGTTTTTTATACTCCTCTGCAGAAAGAAGCTTATCCAGCTCCGCCTGATCCTTAACCTTTACCTTTATAATCCAGCCTTCACCATAAGGGTCTTTATTAATTAGCCCAGCTTCTGACTCGAGTTTAGAATTAACTTCAATTACCTCACCTGTAAGTGGGGAGAAAAGCTCAGATACAGCTTTTACTGCTTCTATTACCCCGAAAGGCTTCATATGCTCCACCTTGGTTCCCACCTTAGGTAACTCTATAAAGACTATATCTCCTAACTCCCCTTGAGCATAATCGGTAATACCCACAGTGGCGATATCTTTCTCGAATTTTATCCATTCATGCTCCTTAGTATATCTCAGCTCCTCTTTTATAATCACTTCCCCTCCTTTAAAAAAAGTTCAAATGGATATCTTTTCTTTTGGCATTTCCTTGAATAGGCTTTCTACGAAGGAAGTATCATACTCTCCACTGATGAAATTGGGACTAGAGAAAACGCTTTTATAAAACGGTATAGTCGTTTTTACCCCTTCGATGATAAATTCCTCTAAGGCCCTCCTCATTTTGAGAATAGATTCCTCCCGGGTATCACCCAAGGAGATCAACTTAGCCACCAGAGAGTCGTAGAAAGAGGGAATCTCGTATCCAGCATAGGCATGAGTATCAACCCTGATGCCATGTCCACCTGGAACATGGAAGCTTGTAATCAAGCCAGGATTGGGCCTGAAATCCTTTTCTGGGTCCTCAGCATTGATCCGGCATTCAATCGCATGGCCCTTCAGGACAATCTCTTCTTGAGTCCGAGAAAGTTTTTCTCCACAGGCTATCTTTATCTGATCCTTTAAAAGGTCTATTCCGGTTACTTCTTCAGTTACCGGGTGTTCAACCTGGATCCGAGTGTTCATTTCCATAAAATAAAAATTCCCGTTTTTATCTAAAAGAAACTCAATCGTTCCAGCACTCTCATAACCTATCCGCAATGCACCCAACACTGCTACCCTACCCATCTTTTCTCTGAGCGATGGAGTTAGGGCTGGGGAAGGTGATTCCTCTATTAATTTTTGATGCCTTCTCTGAATGGTGCAATCTCTCTCCCCTATGTGGATCAGATTTCCATAACTATCTCCTAATATCTGAAACTCAATATGCCTGGGGTTTAAAATAAGCTTTTCTATATAAATCTCTGGATTGCCAAAAGCGGCTTCTGCCTCCATCTGAGCCATCTCCAAACTCTTCTTAAGTTCATCCTCGCTTTTAGCTATCCTCATCCCTTTCCCCCCACCTCCAGCGGCAGCTTTAATCAACACTGGGAATCCTATTTCGATAGCGATTTTCTGAGCTTCCTCCAAGCCTTTGACAATACCCTTGCTTCCCGGGATAACCGGCACTCCGGCTTCCTTCATCTTCTGTTTTGCCACTGCCTTATCACCCATCAGTCTGATCATCTGAGAAGTAGGCCCGATGAATTTTATCTTGCAGGACTCACAGATTTCAGCAAAATCTGCATTTTCAGCTAGGAAGCCGTATCCCGGATGGATGGCATCTGCATTAGTTACCTCAGCCGCGCTGATTATCCTTTTAGGATCCAGGTAGCTTTCCGTGGCTTTTGCAGGACCGATGCAGACATCCTCATCCGCAAATCTAACATGCAGAGAGTTAGTATCCGCCTCTGAGTGCACCGCTACTGTGGCGATACCTAATTCCTTACATGCCCGAATAATCCTTAAGGCAATCTCACCCCGATTAGCTATCAGTATCTTTTTGAACAAAATCCTTCCTTGCAAATATCCATAGAACTAAATCACCAAGCTAAAAGTTATCCTTTTTTATTGGAATAGCAAGAGAAAATTTAACTTTCATTTAGATATGTAATATCAACAACTTGCTTCAGCTAACTTCTTATAAATAAAAAAGCTCTGATCCGCCTTTGGCGGATCAGAGCTAAAATATACTATTATTTAATCTTAAACTACTAAAGTGGCTATTAAAAATTTTTTTTAAACTATCCTTTCTTCCTGGACTGTTCGAACTCAGTCCAGCCTCTATCTGCGGCTCCGGTTATCCCCTTAACCCTTAACTCGAAATCATCTGGATTGGAACACTGCCGAATAGCCTCTTCATAAGAAATGAATCCATCTTTATAAAGCTGCATTATCGACTGATCAAAAGATTGCATCCCATATTGAATATTTCCGCTTTCGATCAACTCGATTATCAGTGGGGTTTTCATCGGATCGACTATATATTCTCTGACCAAGGCAGTTGAGACCAGCACCTCAACTGCTGGTATTCTTCCTGGCCCATCCGCACGCGGAAGCAGTCTCTGACAGACTATAGCCTTAAGGGTAGCGGCTAAAAGCAATCTGATTTGCTGATGTTGATGGGGAGGGAAAAAAGATATTATCCGGTTTATGGTCTCAATGGCATTTAAGGTATGCAGCGTGGTTAAAACCAGATGACCGGTATCTGCAGCGGTCAAAGCGATCGACATAGTCTCGAAATCCCGAATCTCTCCGATTAAAATCACATCAGGATCCTGACGAAAAGCATGTCTTAAGGCGGTTATGAAACTCTCTGTATCTCCACCTACTTCTCTCTGACAGATTATACTCTTGCGGTCTTTAAGAATATATTCGATCGGGTCTTCAATGGTAAGGATATTCTCTGAGCGGGTAGCATTTATATGCTCAATCACAGCCGCTATGGTGGTTGACTTACCACTTCCGGTGGTTCCGGTAAGAATTATCATTCCTCGGCGATTATCAGCTAACTCCTTTACAACCTTGGGTAGATTCAGTTCCTCAAACGAAGGGACCAAGGTATGGACAGTTCGAATGGCAATCCCCACAGTCCCCCTTTGTCGGTAAAAGTTAATCCTGAACCTTCCCATTTTGGAGATGCTTAAAGCTAAATCCAGCTCATTTCTTTTTAAAAATCTTTCCTTCTGTTCCTCAGTCAGTATCTGATTCATTATCTCATCTATATTTTCCTGAGTCAGATTCTCACCTTCTAAAGGCATCAGAGCACCATCCACCCTCAGGGTGGGCTTCACCCCTACTCTGAGGTGCAAATCAGAGGCTTTTTTAGCCAGAACCTCTGCCAGCATCTGCTTTAAGCTCATCTCCATCTTTACCTCCTGATCTTGAGTCTTCTTCTCTTTCTATTTTCGGCTGAATCGAATAACACCTTAATATCACTTAGTTAGTTCTTTATGGAAAAAATTACCTAAAAACGAAGATGAGCTATCTGAAAAAGTGAAAAGAGTGGTCGGGCATGGGTGCCCGATCTACGAAAAATCAACACCTATTACTTCCGTAGGCAGGGCTCCCAGCCCTGTCTCAAGATGCATTAGCACAAAACGAGTTTTTCAGCGATATCTAATAAAATATCTTGAAATGAAATCGAGTTTCCTCTCCCCTTGTGGGAAAGGGTTCAACCTACCTAACCACCCTCTTACACTTTTTCAATGAATTTAATAAAATACCTTAAAATAAAAAAGGTGTCAGGAGATAATTCCTGACACCACAGGGAGGATCGGCTAATATTTTAAAGAACCATATCCGAGAACTTAGAACTTAAATCTTATTACTTAAATCTATTATAAAGGCTCAATTAAAAAAAGAACCTGTCCAAATTCAACCGGCTTTCCACTCTCCCCCAATATCTTAACCACCCTTCCAGCCACCTCTGATTCTATCTCGTTCATCAGCTTCATTGCCTCTACAATACAGACCACCTCTCCTGCGCTTATTATCTGCCCAACCTCTATGTAGGGTTTAGCCCCAGGAGCTGGTGCTCGATAGAAAGTTCCCACCATTGGGGATTTGATCGGCACAAAGTTACCTTCCACCTCCTCTGGTTTAGAGACTTCCACTGAGATTGCCCCGGGCTCTTCCTTAGGAGGTGCTGAGACAACCTTCTCAGGAGCCTGATTTACCATAAGATGGGAAGAACTGTGAGGATTCTGATGGTTTAACCTGCGGGTAATTCTGATTTTCCTTCCCCAGGTTGTCACCTCTAACTCATCTATATTGCTTTCCTCTACGATCTTGATCAATTTTCTAATTTTAGATTCTAACATAATTCACCCCTTTCTCCAAGGGTTATAAAAAAGATTTTTCTTAGATTAAGTTTTTTTCCTACTTAAAAATTTTTTATCTTCTTAAGCCTTTTCGGAAATTCCTCCTTCAAAAATTAAATATATCTTTTTACAGCTCTAATAATTCTCTATCTATCTGAGTTAAAACTCTACAGCCATTCCGGCTAATGAGAACATCATCCTCAGTCCTTACCCCACCCCATCCTGGAATATATATCCCTGGTTCAATAGTTATAACCATCCCCGGTTTAAGCACCTCCTGACTCTTGGTGTTGATGCCCGGACCTTCATGCACTAAAAGTCCTATACCGTGTCCTAATCCGTGTCCGAAATAATTTTGAAATCCAGCTTTTTTTATAACCTCCCGGGCTATCTTATCTAACTCAAACCCTTTCATCTCAGAACGGGTATTTTCTATGGCTTTAGTTTGAGCTTTTAAAACCAGATTATAAATCTTTTTTTGTCTGGCAGTGGCTCGGCCTAAAACCACTGTCCGGGTTATATCGCATACATATCCCTCATAGGAAGCGCCGAAATCCAGGGTGATAAACTCTCCCTTTTTCAATCTCTTAGAAGAAGCCCTTGCATGGGGCATAGCTGATCTTATACCTGAAGCCACAATCGGCTCAAAGGCAGAACCTGTGCCCCCATTCATTCTGATTCTATATTCGATCTCCGCTGAGATCTCTAACTCTTTTGTTCCGGGTTTAAATAATGGTAAGACCTCCTGGTAAACCTTTGCGCTAATATCTGCTGCCTTTTTTATTCTTTTTATCTCTTCTTCATCCTTGGTGGCCAGGAATGATTCAACTAAGTCCTCAGTAGGCACCCACAGCACCTCGGGGAAAAGGGCTTTCAGCTTCTCATACAATTTAAATGATAGATTTTTGGCTTCAAAGCCGGCTTTAACTCTTTTCTCCTTTAATAGATTTATTTCAGGAAGGGTGGAAAATAATTCACGCTGGGCAATTTTTATCTTTGAGCCTTTGACTTCTTTTTTTACCTGTTCTTTATACCTAAAATCAGTCAGAAAAATAGATTCATTTTCTGAGACCAAAAGGATACCATTTGAGCCAGTATATCCGCACAGATATCTGACATTGGTGGGGGTGGTCACCAGGAGTAGATCTAAATTTTCCCTATTTATTTTTTGATTTAGCTTCTTTATTCTATCTTTCAATTTAGTTTTTACTCGCTTTAAGTTTTTTCTCAAATTCTTCAACTTTTCTGATTATCTCTGAGTAGGATGGGTCTCTTAAAAAAAAACTCCGGTAGATCTCTAATCTTTCATTATATCTCTTAGCCTGGATATAGATCTCCGCCATAGCAGTAGTCCCTATAAACTTCTTCTCTATTTCCTTTTCATCTCTCTCTACTTGAATAAAAAGATATACTTTACTCGGAAACTAATTTAATTAGTGATTTTAGAATAACATTTGGAAGTAACCCTGTCAAGGAAAAAAGAGAAAAGAACATTTTTCTTTTCTCTCCAGAGGAATTATTTTAGAATACGAAATCTTTTTACAATGGTTTGGATAATATTTTTGCTAGATTTCCCTTTAACCATTTTTATGTTCAGAACTTTTCCGCCGTGTAATTCTACTATTTCTTTTCCTACAATATCCCCTGTTTTCCAATCACCGCCCTTGACTAAAAAATCCGGAACCAATTTAGAGATAAGTTTAAAAGGGGTCAACTCATTAAAGATGCAGACATAATCAACAAAATAAAGGGAGGCTAAGATCTCTGCACGGTCTTCCTGACTTAGGATGGGCCTTCCTTCCCCTTTAATTTTTTTAACAGAAGAATCGCTGTTTAGCCCAACTATCAGGATATCCCCTAATTTTTTTGCTTTTTTTAGATATTGGATATGCCCACGATGTAAAAGGTCAAAACATCCATTGGTGAAAACCACATTTTTATTCACTTTTTTGGCTTTCTTTCTGATCTGGATTAGTTCTTGTAATTTAACTATTTTTCCCATAAAAAAGTAAGCTCTTTTAAACTCAGCAGATGAGGCCCTTATGTTCGCCCATGCAGAAGTTCATAAGAAATTCACTTAATTTTTATTCTGTATAGTCTTTCAAATCCTGATACAATTCCTCCTTGGTCACCTGAGCAGTGCCCAATTCACCCACAACTATCCCGGCCGCATGATTGGAGATCAAAGCCGCTTCTTTAAAGGAGGCTCCAGCTGCAAAGGCACAGGTGAAAGCCGAGATAACTGTATCTCCTGCACCGGTGATATCGTAAACCTCTCTTGTGACTGTAGGGAAATGAGTAAGAGTCCGATTTTTTTCAAAAAGGGACATTCCTTTTTCTCCTCTGGTTATCAGCAAAGATTCCACCTCCAGTTTTTCTAATAGTCCCCACCCCACCTCCTCCAGGCTTATCTCATCTTTTATCCTCTTACCGTAAGCAAAGCCAGCCTCTGAATGATTTGGGGTTATAAGCGATACCCTTTTGTAATTCATAAAATGGGTCTCTTTGGGGTCTATTGAGATAAAGATATTATTCTCCTTAGCTAAGCTTATAACCTCCTTCAAAAGGTTCAAGCTGATCACTCCTTTGCCATAATCGGAGATCAAAAGGGCAGATATCTTTTCCTCCTTTATCTTTTTCTTTATGAAATCAACCAATCTAAAAGTCAAATCTGAAGAGAGCTCCTCAGTGGTTTCCCGGTCAGCTCTCACTACCTGTTGGCTATGAGCAATAATCCTGGTTTTGAAGGTAGTCTGGCGAGTTTGATCTGCGAAAATTCCCTGGCTTAAAATTCTCGAATTTGCCAGAATCTCTTTTAACCTCTCTCCATTTTTATCTTTTCCCACAACTCCAACCAAAACCGGAACATCTCCTAATGTCTGAACATTAAGAGCCACATTCGCTGCTCCACCTAATTTTAACGATTCATCCACGATCTCTACCACTGGAACCGGGGCCTCAGGTGAGATCCGATTAACATTCCCCCAGAGATATTCATCTAACATCACATCACCTAAGATCAAAATCTTATGACCTCCTAAATGGGAGAAAAGCTTTTCCAATCTCTGAGCTAATATTTTTTTCATCTTTCTAAAAGTTTAAGAGGACCTTTATTGAATTGCGTTCTATTCTCATTTGAAAAGATAAGTCCTTAGACTTTATATCCTTATTCTTATTCAGCCGAACAATGGTTTTACCCACCCAAGTCCCCAACACTCCTCCAAAGAAAACATCTGAGGTAAAATGAGCGTTATCATTGACTTTAGCCCAAGCAGCCAAAAAAGCCAAACTGTAAGAGACCCAATCGATGAGCTTATTATCATACTGTTCAGCAATTACCGAAGCTAAGGCGAAAGCTGTGGCTGAATGACCTGAAGGAAAAGATAGGCAATAAGAACAAGGGTGTTCTCTAAAGCCTTCGAAATAAAAGGCACCTTTATCTGCAGAAGGACTTGCTCTTCCAGTAGTGCGCTTAATCCCCTGGGTGATACCCTGTGTAAAAATCAATGCCTCTAAAAGATTAAAAGCGGTATCCTTTTCTTTTTTTCGATTGAAGAAAAGTCCGCTTAAATAAAAGCTTCCAATAATCACCTTGGGATAGATATGTTCAGAAGGGGTAGCTAAATTTGAAAGGTTGTCTGAGAAATGGCTGCGGTTTCTTTGAACCATTTTTTGAAGTTCCTCATCTGCTAAAAATAAACCAACCGTAGCAGTAGCTACCAGAAGAAATTCTGCCCTTTCTTTTTTATCCCAGTGAAAAGGAGAAAGAAAAAGATTTTTACCATCAGTGTAGAACTGTTTAACCGCACAGTCTAAGATGTTCTCACAATTACACCCCTTAGCCAGGACCCTCCCTGTAACTAAACAAAATAAAATAGAAAGAAGGGCCAAAAGAACTATTATCTTTCTTCTTGACATCGAGCCTTAATATATTAAAATAGGTCTTAAATGCAAGCAGATATTTAAAGAGGAGAGAATATGGAGATAAAACCTCAACAATTTAATGTGGAATTAGGAGAAAAAGAATCTGAGGGGATTTATTCCAACTTAGCCTTAATCACTCATTCTCCTTCTGAGATAATTATCGACTTTGCTCGAGTAATGCCTGGAGTTCCTAAAGCTAAAATCTATGCTCGGATTGTAATGACCCCCGCTCATGCCAAGATGCTTTTGAATGCCTTAGAAAGTAATATCAAGAAATTCGAATCCCAGTTCGGGGTAATAAAGCTTATTGGCAAAGAGGGAAAAGAGATTGGCTTCGTTCGTGGAACAACTGATACTTCCGAACAGCCAAAAAAGGGGAATTAATTGTCAGGCTTTTTTCTGGAGCGCTCTGAAAAAGTAGAAGAGAGTGGTCAGGTATTGGTGCCCGACCTACGAAAAATCAATACCTTTTGCTTCCGTAGGCAGGGCTCCCAGCCCTGTCTCAAGATGCATTCGCACAAAACGAGTTTTTCAGAGACCTCTTATTGAATAGTTGAACTTAAAAAGAAAGGAAGTCAAAATGTCTGAAAACACGGTTGGAAGTTTCACTTTTGTCTTGCATTTTCATCTACCCTA
>Ga0209979_1000938_pt1 | contig 34855 bp, 32 predicted proteins | sample AnhtaG_FD_183114 | JGI IMG/M metagenome (GOLD analysis project Ga0209979, IMG submission 183114) | Deep subsurface microbial communities from Anholt, Denmark to uncover new lineages of life (NeLLi) - Anholt_01485 metaG (SPAdes) (version 2) | ecosystem: Environmental > Aquatic > Marine > Oceanic... | reverse complement strand
ACAATGCATGCAGGGTATCGGCGTATAGGTTACCTTAACCTTGGGATATTGTCCCCGCTCCTTTTCAATCACCCGTATCCAGTTCTGCCCCTCCATCGGTTGAGCCGCAGAATAGCCAGGATACTCATTGCCGGCAAACTCGTCCCGGCAGGACAAGAAGCAGTTATAGCACCCGGTGCATCTATTGATGTCTATTACCATGCCGTATCTTGCCATCTCTTCCCTATGCCTCCCATTTGCATACTTCTACCAGGCAGGAGTTATTAGCCATGCCCGGAGCATTCCTGGATACCATCCTCGATGGAGCGAGCAGGTTCATACAGCCACCCCTGTCAATACTGCCTGCCTTGCCCGGCTCCAGCGGGTCGTACCTGGCACTACCTTCATATGAGTGCACTAGGCCAAGCCGCACACGTTCTGTTACCTGCGCGATGCACAGCACTGCTCCGCGGTCGTTATAGACCTTGACGATGTCGTTATGCTTGATATCGCGGGCTCGCGCATCCGAGGGATGGATACGTATTGGCCACCAGGCATAGCCACCTTTCTTAACACGATGCTGTGGAATATCATTCAGCCAGAGAGTCTTATTGTCATGATGTGTATGGTAGGAATATCTTGGGTGCGGTGTAATTATTTGCAGAGGGTACTTTGCTGTCAGCTCCTTCGTTTCGTGTCCCTCCCAGCTCGGAATGTATCGTGGCAGTGGTGGTCTCTCTTCATCATTGGGGTCGAACTTAGTCAGGCTCTGAGATACAAATTCTATCTTACCACTATAGGTGGCCAGCTCGTGCGCCCTGTTTGTTCCCTTATTAGGATTAAGCGAGTTTGGCGTATCACAGGGTCGCCCTTCATAATACCAGCGATTAGAGACCGTACGTTTTTGCTCAGGAGATTTACAGGGAACAACGAAATAGCCCCTCTTCTTGAACTCCTCGTAGCTAAAGTATTCCGGTAGCGATGAGATATTGAATATTTTCCTTATCCAGTCCTCCTCTGAGTTACCCTCAGTGTACTCTTCCAGGAATCCCAGCCTCTCGGCTAATGCCTTGTAGATTTCCCAGTCCGATCTGGATTCCCATAATGGCTCGATGCATTTCTTCTGGTAAATCATCACCCTGTGGTTTGCTCCGCAATCCCCTTCTCCATAGCCTCCCGCATTTGCCCACTCGCAGATATCGGCATGTTCAAAATTGGTGGAGGCAGGTAAGATAATATCTCCAAAGCGAGTCTCGCTTTGCCAGTGACAGTCCTGCATCACCACGCACTCCAGCTTGGGGCTCTGGTACATGCGCACCCATCGGTTTGTCTCGGTCATGGTACTGATAAATGAGCCGCCGTGACGATGAATCATTTTAATTTCGGCGCCATTAGGCCCTGGCTCAGGGTACGTATACGGAACAAATTGCTGGTCGATTGATTGACCGCATATTCCTTCACTTATCCAGCTAATTGGCGGGTTCAAAATGGCTTCAGGCAGCAGTATCCGGTATAACTTTTGAGACACCGCGTTCTCCGCATGCTTCTTGGCTACTATCGCAAATGAATCCCAGCCGGTTGAGGAATAACCAGGCATTTGGAAAGAGAAGTCCAGTGGGGCACCCATGGCTGCGCCACCCCACACATTAACCCCCGGCTTGCCCAGGCCCTGCATAGCTATCAGCAGCACCATCAGCCGTGCCCACTCAGTGGCATAAGCTGCCCGGTTTGCTCCTCCAGTGCCATACATGGCGCCAGTAGCCAGCATGGTCTTTTTCGCTGCCCATTCCCTGGCCAGAACAGTAATATTATGAGCCGGAATATCGCAAATCTCTGCTGCCCACCCTGGCGTTCTGGGAACGCCGTCATCTTCTCCCAGAATATGCTTCCGAAATTCCTCAAAACCAACGGTGCGGTTTTCCACAAACCACTTGTCATAGGTACCCTCTTTTATCCAGACATATGCTATCGCCTCTGCCAGTGCAGCGTCGGTGCCAGGGCGTGGGGCAAACCACTTGTCACCAAGTACGCTGGCTGTGGTATTGCAATAAGGATCAATGAAAATAGCCTTGATGCCCAACTCTCTTAACCAGATACGCCATATAGCGCTGTCCTGTCCCCAATACTGGTAAGAGCTACTATTGGGGTCTACCGACCAGAAGATAACCTGCTCGGTATTCTTCAAGGCTTCTTCCAGCATATCATAGTTGTCACAATGCCCCAGTAACCAGAAATAACCCCATGTATGTATGGCTCCCCAGTGAGACCCTTCCCAGCTGTCGGGATTGTCAAAGAGTTGAGTATATCCCAGCATATTGAAAAAACGGCCGAAGGGCCCAAACTTATAATGCAGAAGCCCCCAGTTATGGTGAGATGATGTCATCGCAGTGATCGCTGCGGGCCCATAGGTCTTTCTAATACGCTTCATTTCCTCAGCTACAGTATCAAGAGCCTCGTCCAAGGATATGCGTATGTATTCGTCCTTGCCACGCATCTCCGGATGCCGGTCACCGTGCGGATCAAACGTCTTTCGCCTATACGGATACTTAATTCTGTTCTCCGAATAAATCCTCATCCTCTCTGCGACTACATATGACTGCAATGTAGTCTTGCGTGGTGGAGTGAACTTTCTTCCCCTGGCCTCAATAGTCCATGATGGAGCATCGGTGTCATCAAAGACGATGGGGCGCATCTTGGTTATCTTGCCGTCTTCTACATGGACAAATACTGGACCACCTACTGTACACTGTGTAAAAATTTGCTCTGCCATGTTTATCCCCTGTTAAGTTTATTCCTTAGATTTCCAGTTATGGCTATAACCTGTTTGTGCAGCCTATCACCTGATTTACGGTGAGAACATCGATTCACTTTGTTAGTACTATTTCACCCAGGTAGACATCCTTTCGTGTTCTGGCCGTTATAGTCTGTTCCTTGTACCCGGCTGCTGCTATTCTTATAGTATATTCGGTGTTATCCGCTAATCCCTCAAACTCAAAGTCGCCAAAGGCGTTGGTCTTTGCCTCCCGGCGCTCACTATCGCTACTTAGGGCAACTGTCACTCCCTCAGTACATTCATCTCTGTCTCCATAGATTATTGTCCCAGCAATAAACTTCCTGGGCAGTCCGATGTACCTCACTTTCTCTTCAAGGTCATACCCACCATGTAACGCCTCTGTTTTACCCGAAGCTATAAACTGGGAAACCTCACTTCCAGGGTCGTCCAGGTCGCCAAAGATCAAGGCTCCTGTAGGACAGGACTCCACACACCGGGGCTCTTTCTCCCCTTTGTCCAGCATATGCGCGCACAGAGTGCATTTCTGCGGTAGCTGCTTCTGTTCATTCCACTCAATCACCCGGTAAGGGCATGACGAAATGAGCTCTTTTTGCCCCTTAGCCTTTACCGGGTCAATTATGACAATACCATCGGGTCTCTTGTAAACAGCGCCATTCTGCGCCATTTCGATACACGGCGCATCGTCACAATGCATGCAGGGTATCGGCGTATAGGTTACCTTAACCTTGGGATATTGTCCCCGCTCCTTTTCAATCACCCGTATCCAGTTCTGCCCCTCCATCGGTTGAGCCGCAGAATAACCCTTGTATTCATTGCCCGCAAACTCGTCCCGGCAGGATAAGAAGCAGTTATAGCACCCGGTGCATTTATTGATGTCTATTACCATGCCGTATCTTGCCATCTCTTCGCTATGCCTCCCATTTGCATACTTCTACCAGGCAGGAATGATTAGCCATGCCCGGAGCATTTTTGGATACCATCCTCGATGGAGTGAGCAGGTTCATACAGCCACCCCTGTCAATACTGCCTGCCTTGCCCGGCTCCAGCGGATCATACTTGGCACCAGCTTGATAGGAATGCACTGTGCCCGGTCTTATCCTCTCAGTTACCTGGGCGATGCACAGTACTGCTCCGCGGTCGTTATAGACCTTAACGATGTCGTCGTGCTCAATACCACGTGCTTCTGCATCTGAAGGACAAATTCTTATTGGCCACCAGGCATAGCCATCTTTCTTAACACGATGCTGGGGTATGTCACTCAACCACGGATTCTGATTATCGTGCTGGGTATGATAGGAAAAGCGAACATGGGGTGTAATCATTTGCAGAGGGTACTTTGCTGTCAGCTCCTTCGTTTCGTGTCCCTCCCAGCTCGGAATATATCGTGGCAGTGGTGGTCTCTCTTCATCATTGGGGTCGAACTTAGTCAGGCTCTGAGATACAAATTCTATCTTCCCACTATAAGTAGCCAGCTCATGTGCTTTGTCTGTACCTTTCCTGGGGTTCATATTGTACGGAGAATCACAGGGCCTTCCCTCATAGTACCAGCGATTAGAAATGGTTGGTTTATATTCCTCTGGTAAAGGAACAACGAAATAGCCCTTCTTCTTGAACTCCTCGTAGCTAACGTACTCCGGTAGCGACGAGATATTGAATACCTTCTTTATCCAGTCTTCCTCTGAGTTACCCTCGGTGTACTCTTCCAGGAATCCCATCCTTTTCGACAACGCTTTGTAGATTTCCCAGTCCGATTTGGATTCCCATAACGGCTCGATGCATTTCTTCTGGTAAATTACTACCCGGTGGTTTGACCCGGTATCATCCTGCCCGTACCCTCCGGGAGATGCCCAATCGGAGATATCAGCGTGCTCGAAATTAGTAGAAGCAGGTAAGATAATATCTCCAAAGCGAGTCTCGCTTTGCCAGTGACAGTCCTGCATCACCACGAACTCCAACTTCGGGCTCTGGTACATGCGCACCCATCGATTTGTCTCGGTCATGGTACTGATAAATGAGCCGCCGTGACGATGAATCATTTTAATTTCGGCGCCATTAGGTCCTGGCTCAGGACAAGTATAAGGGATAAACTGTTGTTCAATGGATTTCCCGCAAAATCCTTCGCCTATCCAGCTAATCGGTGGATTCAGGATTGCCTCCGGCAGCAACAATCGATATACCTTTTGCGAAACTGAGTTCTCCGCTTGCTTCTTGGCTACTAACGCAAAAGTATCCCAGCCGGCAGAACCATAACCGGGCATTTTGAAAGCATAGTTGCGCGGTGCTCCCATAGATGCACCACCCCAGATGTTGACTCCCGGTTTACCTAGACCCTGCATCGCGATAAGTAATACCATCAGTCTTGCCCATTCAGTGGCATAGGCTGAGCGGCATGCCCCGCCTACCCCGTATATTGCACCAGTAGCCAGCATGGTCTTTTTTGCTGCCCATTCCCTTGCCAGAACAGTAATGTTATGAGCCGGAATATCGCAAATCTCCGCTGCCCACCCTGGCGTTCTGGGAACGCCGTCATCTTCTCCCAGAATGTGCTTCCGAAATTCCTCAAAGCCAACGGAGCGGTTTTCCACAAACCACTTGTCATACGTCCCCTCTGTTATCCAGACATAGGCTATAGCCTCTGCCAGGGCAGCATCGGTGCCAGGACGCGGTGCTAACCACTTCTCACCGATATGGGCTGCTGTATGGTTACAAAAAGGATCAATAAATATTCGACTTATACCTAATTCTCTCAACCAGTGACGATATCTTACTGTTTCCTGCCCGTTATAACCCCCGGCACTGGTATTGGGGTCTACCGACCAGAAGATAACCTGCTCGGTATTATTCAAAGCTTCTTCCAGCATATCATAGTTGTCAGAGATCCCCAGTTTCCAGAAATATCCCCAGGCATGTACCGCACCCCAGTGCCATCCCTCCCAGCTATCAGGATTGTCAAAGAGCTGAGTATATCCCAGCATATTGAAAAAACGGCCGAAGGGTCCCATCTTATAGTGCAGAAGCCCCCAGTTATGGTGAGATGATGTCATCGCAGTGATCGCCGCGGGTCCATAGGTCTTTCTAATACGCTTCATTTCCTCAGCTACAGTGTCAAGAGCCTCGTCCCAGGATATGCGTATGTATTCGTCCTTGCCACGCATCTCCGGATGCCGGTCACCGTGCGGATCAAACGTCTTTCGCCTGTACGGATACTTAATTCTGTTATCCGAATAAATCCTCATCCTTTCCGCTACCACATAAGGATTCAAGAAAGTCTTGCGTGGTGGAGTGAACTTTCTTCCCCTGGCTTCAATAGTCCATGATGGAGCATCGGTGTCATCAAAGACGATGGGGCGCATTTTGGTTATCTTGCCGTCTTCTACATGGACGAATACCGGACCGCCTATTGTACACTGTGTAAGAATCTGCTCTGCCATAGACTCTCCCTTCCTAAATAAAACTAGTTTTTAGAGAAGTCGTTGTTTTTTCTCTATATCCAAGTAATAGTGGGCAAAGTAAGTTGAATTATCGGTAATCAGTTCATTACGGCTATAATTATACAATACTTCTCCCCTTGCTTTCATCAGTTTTCCCACCTCCGGCATGTTTCCGGCCAATACTCTTGATGCAATTTCCCCTGGCTTACCTTCAGGTATGCACTGTTCGGAAATATCCATAATTCGCTGGATACCCTCCACAGCTCGCTGTATCACCGGGACAGGCTCTTAGTTGATACCAAAATGGCCAACATAGAAACAGCTTGTTGGCAGCAATAATTTAGCACAATTATGACCTCCCAGTCTATATTATATGACTCTCCCGCTATCAAGCGGTTTTTCGGGAATTTCATCGTATTTGGCTGAGAATCAGTAAACCTGTGATTTGCCACTGGACTCAATCTTATTATCCCGGGTTTGGCAACGCCGTGGGCGAAAACATTAAATACCTCGTTTTTAACGATCATGTGACAGAGGATACCGAGATAAGGAAGAGGGTTACCTGTCGTCGATTCCATTCCGGCTATATTTGTCCGGCTACCCAAAGCAAGGCCGCCATAGATTGAGAGCCGGGTGTCCGTGCCCACGCTATCGCGCCAACCCCGAGGCAATAGCATGCTGATAAACTGGAAGGCTGTTCAGGTCTTTTGGAGAAACTTACCTGTTACAGTCCAACTCATTAAACAAATCTGATTATCTAAGGGAAGGCAAAAATGTTGCGAGCTGGGGAATGAAAACGAGAATAAACATGGAAATCGCTAGGGTTATAAGGAATGGAATAGAGCCACGGAATATGGTAGTCAAAGGCACATCCTTGTGCAAATTGTGCATAGCGTATGCCAATATCGCGAAGGGCGGGCTGAGGGAACCTGTCATTATCGCCGCTACACATAATACTCCGAAATGCAGGGGACTAAAACCGAGTGCTAAAACTACGGGGAAGAATACTGGCAACAATATAACCATTACTGCAAATATATCCATTATGATTCCCATAAGAATAAAAACAAGCAGAATCAAAGCCATCACAGCGTAAGGGCTTACCCCTAAATCCATGATATAATTGGTTAATGCCACGGGTAGTCCCGAGATGGACAGGGAACTAGCGAATATCCGGGCAGCAATAAGCATCAGCATAATCATGGCGGAAACTGGCAGTGTTTCTCGCAGGGTTTGTACGATGCCTTTTACCTTCAGCTTTCTTCTAGCTACACTGATCACCAGAATTGCAAGGCATCCAACACACGCAGCTTCGGTGGGAGTGAAAACGCCAAAGTAAATGCCGCCCATTACAATAACAAAAATAAGTACTATTGGCCATAGTAGATAAGTGTGCTTAAGTCTGTCAATCCATCCCACACTTGGTCCGGCTGGCGCCAGGCTTGGATTTAATCTGGCTTGTACTGCAATCTGGATTATGAACAACCCCATTATGAAGATGCCAGGCAAAATGCCGGCAATAAAGAGACCACGAATTGAGGTATCGGTGAGAAAACCAAAGAGAATAAAAGACCCGCTGGGAGGAATCATGATACCGAGATTTCCACTGGCAGCGATAGCACCCAGGGAAAATCCATCCTGGTAGTTGCGTTTTCTCATCTCCGGAAGAGCGATCCTACTCATGGCTATTGAGGTGGCTATATGGTTTCCGCAGACGGCACCGAAAGCAGCACAGGCAGTGGAAACGGCCATTGCCAGACCTCCCCGAACATGCCCCACCCACTTGTAAAGTGAAGTAAAAGCATCCGCGCCGATTCCTCCCCTGGCAGCCATCACGCCCATCCAGGTATAAAGAGGTATTATCACTAAAATTTGCTTAAGACTCTGACCCCAGCTTTGCCAGCCAAGTAAGCCAAGTGCTGGAGCCGATCCACGAATTAGCAACATTCCCAGGAACCCAGCTATAATCATGGTAACGGCAACCGGAAGGCCGATAAGCATCAGACCTACAGCCAGGACTATCATTAATATGCCTATTTGAATGCCGGTTAACTCCATTGATTACTGCTCCTTTCGGATTTTCCCCACAGCTTCCGGAAATCTGACCAGAAATGCCAGAGCCATCAGGGCACAAGCCAAGGCGACGAAATATCCTATCGGCGCATATGGTATTCTCAGCGTAGGCGAATTAACTTGGGTTTCCCCCATTTGTATCGCATATATCAATATACGCCAGCTAACAAGTCCCAGCATTCCGCTGGTCACTAATGGGATTATCAGTTGGAGACCCAGCCGTGGTAAGCGAGGGAACCTGTCCAGGAGAAACGTTAAAGCGATATGGCTCCCTTTAAGCGCAGTCATAGCCATGGGACCCCAAATAATGATGACAAAGGCAATGGTGCAAAGATCCCAGATGCCATAGATGGGTGAATTGAAAACGTACCGCATGAATACGTCTGCTGACACCGCCAGCATAACGAATACCATTGCCACCATGGCGGCGCCAGCCATTAAATTGCCGGGGTAAGATATCACCTTAGTCATATATTTAGCCGCCCTAGTAAACATCGTTCATTACCTCCAGCGATGTTGTTTTATAATAGACCAGTTTTTCCAGAGTTGTAGAATTGTAGTGCATATTATAGCACCCGCCCCACACTGTCAAGGGATTGTGCTCGTTCATATGATTAGTGACACTTCTTTTTTGTCATTGCGAGGAGCGTAGCGACGAAGCAATCTCGGTGGGGAGGCAATAGAGATTGCCACGCCCCGACAAGTCGGGGCTCGCAATGACACGGAAGGTTATTACCCAATGTTACAAACATATAATATGTCACCCCTCTATCTGAACTAGATCAGCGGTTGTGCTGGCTGACCACATGGGTAACACTAGGGAGCATATTTTAGCAATTTCCTTCTCAATATACTCTTGCATACTTCTTGACGCGAGTGTATAATTGCCGTGGTTACAATAGACTTGTTTCTGCCTCTGATAAGATCTAGATTAAGACGGGCATCAAGCTTGACACTAATAAAGTACAATATAGAGCGAATTATCTGATTGAACCCGTTACATGATAAGGCTGGAGGTAAGCACAACATCGGAGAATGCCTCACCCAGAGACGGATTAGTATCAAGATCGTGGATCTTTCAAGCTAATCCGCAGTTTTGTGATATAGAAAGAGTGGGTACAATGAAGGCAAACGAAATTTTGGCGCAAGCCAGGCAGGAGAATCGTACCGTACTTACGGAGATTGAAGCCAAGCAGCTTTTAATGCAGTCAGGCATCAACTGTACGGACACGCGGCTGGCCGCGACTAAAGATGCGGCCGTAAAGTTGAGCGAGCAATTCGGTTATCCGGTAGTATTGAAAGTCTTTTCGGTCGATATCACCCACAAAAGCGATGCCGGTGGGGTGAAAGTTAATCTGAAGAACAAAGCCGAGGTCGAGAATGCTTTCGACGCCATCATGCGGTCCTGTAAAGCCGCAGTTCCCACAGCCAAGATCGAGGGTGTTTCGGTGCAAGTCATGGCCAAATCCGGTATCGAAGTCATCATGGGCATGATCAAAGACCCCAGTTTCGGTCCGGTGATCATGTTCGGCCTGGGCGGTGTATTCGTAGAAGTATTGCAGGATGTCGCCTTCCGCATCGTACCGATCGAAAAGTCCGACGCCGAGGACATGATCAACGAAATCAAGGGCAAGAAATTGCTGGAAGGTTATCGCGGCCAGGAACCGGCCGATGTCGCCTGCCTGCAGCAAATGCTTCTGAAACTTTCCGACTTCGTCAACACGACCCCAGAAATTGAAGAAATCGACATGAACCCGGTATTCGCTTACAAGGACGGAGCCGTGGTTGTGGACGCACGCATCATTCTTTCGACCGCTCAAGCTTCGCATGGGCTGCGAGCCGCTTAACAGCGATGTAAAAGGTCGACAATCAATAGATTTATTATTGATGAAAAGGCGATAAAAGGGAAGGTGCACCATGATGGATTTATTTTTCAAGCCAAGATCCGTTGCAGTCATCGGAGCCAGCGGAACTCCCGGAAAACTGGGCTATGTCATTGTAAAAAATATCGCCGATAGCGATTTTACCGGCGAGGTTTATCCGGTAAATCCGAAATCAGACGAGATATTAGGATATAAGGTATACCGTTCTGTAACAGAAATACCCGGTGACGTTGACCTGGTTGTCACGGCCCTGCCAACACCAAAACTTACCGTTGAAGCGGTGGAACAATGTGCCAAAAAAGGAGTTAAAGCAGTCATTATTGAGTCCGCCGGATTTGCTGAAATAGGTGGAGAGGGCAAAGTTTTCCAGCAGCAAATCGTTGATATCGCCAAAACAAACAATATCCGGGTCATGGGCCCAAACTGCTCCGGTATTGTTTCTCGCGATATTGTAACGTCCATTTATCCAATGACCAAAAAAGTCCCCAAGGGGAACGTGGTGCTTATCGGACAATCCGGTATCTTAGCGGCTGGGATGTCTTCGGATATGGTTGAAAACGAAAGTTTGAATATCAATAAAGTGTGTTCAATTGGAAACAAATGCGATGTGAATGAAAATGACTTGTTGGAATACTTCGGCAATGACGATGGCGTCGATGTAATCTCAATGTATTTGGAAACTGTTACCGATGGAAGAAACCTAACCAGGATCGCCAAGAAAGTTGCAGCCAAAAAACCGGTTATTTTTCTCAGCGGGGGTCGCACAGAAGCCGGTGCCAGAGCGGCCATGAGTCATACCGGCAGTATTGCCAGCAACGCCAGGATTGTGGAAGCGGCAATCAAACAAACTGGTATGATAATGGCTGATGATTTTACGGAATTGAAAGATTTCGCCAAGGTTTTTTCCACTCAGCCGCTTCCCAAAGGTAATCGCGTCGCAGTGATCACCCTGGCCGGAAGCGTTGGTGTCGTTGTTTCTGACCTGTGTACCAACTTCGGTCTGGAACTCCCCAAGTTGACTCCGGAAACAACTGAGAAATTGAAGGACATGTTTGAGACGCCGGTAGGAAATCCAGTCGACTTGTATTTTTCCGTAACCAAAATCGGTTTTACAAAAACCCTGGAAACCACTTTTCCTGATGCATTCAGAGATCCAAACATAGACGCTGCGGTAGTCATTCTGGCCGGTTTCGAATATACCGAGGAAGCCGTTCAGAAAAAAATTATTCAGAAAATCGTCCAAGATGTTGGAAAACCAGTGGTCATCTGCGTGATTGTAGGATACAATAAATATAAAAACGTTATCATGGATGAAATGGGAAAAGACCTGCCGGTGTTCCCTTCTTTGCTCTCCGGGGCAAAAGCCCTGAGCAAACTGTGCGAGTATAGCATGCGCAAACACAAACAATCTGCCTAAGGGGGAGTATATGGCCTACCAAAATATTATTTTCGAAAAAGAAGAGAGCATCGCCATCATCACCTTTAACCGTCCTGAGGCGATGAACGCCCTGAACAACCAGACTCGGGCCGAATTTACTGCGGCCATCGCCGAGGTAGCGGCCGACGACGGGATCAAGGTGCTGATTCTCACCGGCAGCGGCAAGGCGTTTGTGGCAGGCAGCGATATCAAAGAATTCAGCCAGACCACACCCTATGTCGCCCATAGCATCAATCGCTTGGGCGAGATGGTCGAAAAGCTGGAAAAACCTGTTATTGCGGCTGTCAACGGCTTTTGCCTGGGCGGGGGCTGTGAAATCGCCATGGGCTGCGACATTATCATCGCCTCGGAAAAGGCCAAGTTCGGTCAGACCGAGATCAATATCGGCATTATCCCTGGCGGCGGCGGCACCCAACGCCTGCCACGCCTGATAGGTGTGTGCAAGGCCAAGGAACTGATCTACACCGGCGATATCATCAGCGCCGAACAAGCCGACCGCCTTGGCCTGGTCAACCGGGTAGTGCCCATGGACGAGCTGATGCCCGCGGCCAGGGAATTGGCCAAGAAAATCGCCACTAAAAGCGCTGCGGCTCTCAAGCTGGCCAAAACCGCTATCAACCGCGGCATGCAGACAAATCTGGAAAGCGGCCTGAAATATGAATATGAACTCTACAGCCTTGCTTTGAGCTTCGAAGACAAGGTGGAAGGCGTCAATGCTTTCCTTGAAAAAAGAGCTCCGAAGTTTGTCGGTCGCTAGCAGCATTTTTTATATATCAACGAGGAGGAAAAAGAGAATGGGAAACATGATAAATATGGTAGCCCGGATACCGAATTTAGTAGACTGGTCCACCGGTGAAGTCAGATTGATGAGCGCAAAATGCAACTCCTGCGGAACTTACTTCTTTCCAAAGGAGCATTATCAACATCGCCCCGGCTGCTCAAGAGAGGGTGTAGAAGATGTCTTGCTTCCCAATAAGGGCAAGCTGGCAAGCTATACCATTCAACATTATCCTTGCCCCCCACCGTTTAAAACAGAGAAAAGTATTACCCCATACGGTATCGGTCTTGTTGAGTTTGAAAACGAAAAAATTCAGGTTGCCGGTATCATCACAGATACTGATCTGAAATCTCTTAAACTGGGGATGAAAATGGAAACGACCACTCTTACGATGTTTACCAATGAGGAAAAACAGGAAGTAGTGACCTGGGCGTTTCGGGCTGTTAAATAATCGATATAACAAAAACCATAAGGGAGGATAATTAAAATGAGAGATGTATATATTATTGGAACCGGGATACGCCCCTGGATGGGTTTTTCCGAGCAAGTATTCGCCGATTTCGCGGCAGTGGCTGTTAACGGCGCTTTGAAAGACGCTGACATCGAATGGAATAAAATCCAGACAATCATGGCCGGGATTTTCATTTACGGTGGTAACGCCGGTCATCTTTCCGGCCAATATCTTGAGAGCATTTTTGGCGAAACCGGTATGCCTGTGGTAAACGTATACAACGCCTGCGCTACCGGCTCTGCAGCCATTAGAATGGCGTACAACAGTATCGCTGCCGGCGAGACCGATACTGCTTTGGCCTTTGGCGCCGATGTATCACCCAAAGGTTTTTTAACTGCCAAATCGGACAACGCGGTTCAGGACAGGGACGTGATCAGATGGAAAATGACCGCTATGCCTAATCCTGTTTACTGGGCGCTGGAATGCAGGAAAAGAATGGCTAAATACGACACTACCGAACAGGATCTGGCACAGGTGAAGGTCCTGATGAGTGAGTATGGTTCCAAGAATCCGGACGCCCGGTTTAAAAAGGCTTACACCTTGGATGAAGTATTGAACTCTGTCTATGTTTGTACTCCTCTCAGGCTTTATGAGATTTGCCCGGTGAGTACCGGTGCTGCAGCTGTTATTGTTACAGCTGACAAGGAATTGATCAGTAAAGCCGACAAGCCGGTGAAGATTAACGCAACCACTATGGGAAGCGCTATGTATGGCGACCCGACCATCCGTATTTCCGCTATTTCTTGCCCGGCCGTTCCTGAAGCCCCCATGCTAAGCGAAAGTTATTCGGCTTCCCGCCAGGCCTATGAGAGGGCCGGCATCGGCCCAGAGGACGTGGACATACTGGAACTACCCGATAACAGCTCCTGGCATTACCTGGTGTATCTGGAAGTATGCGGGTTCTGTAAAGAGGGCGAAGCAGATAAGATGCTGCGCGATGGTGAGACTAAAATCGACGGGAAGCTGCCTGTAAACCCAAGTGGTGGATTTTCTTCACACGGTGAGGCGCTTTCAGCTCAAGCAATCTGGCAGGTTATCGAATGCGCGAATCAACTCAGAGGAAGATGCGGCGAGCGCCAGGTGGAGAAACCAAAAGTGGCTATGGCCCAGACCTATGGCCTGATGGGCAACAGCGGCACCACGATTTTAGCTATCTAATGAATCCCGGAATGGGATCGCTACAATGAGATGAAACAATAGGGGGCGCGGTTTTTGCGCCCCTCTCCGCCAATTATTGAATTCCTATATGATAACTAGACCGTGGCTAGGTCAGTTCCATTGACTTGAAGGGCTTGTTTTTCCTGGTATCTCGCGTTTAAGCGACAGCAGTAAGCCCACCGTCAACGTACAGAATTTGGCCAGTGATAAAATCTGAAGCGTCTGAAGCCAAGAATACGCATACGCCTACCACATCCTTGGGTTGGCCCACTCGCTTCAATGGGACGTTGGCCAAGTATCTTTGCAAACGCTCGGGATCCTGCAAGGTTCGTGCTGCAAGCTCTGTATATATTAAAGAAGGCGCAATAGCATTTACATTAATTTTATGGGGTGCCCATTCAGCAGCTAACGTCCTGGTGATCATATCCACTGCACCTTTGGTAGCGCAATAGGCTTCATTGCCACCCCAAAGAGTAGCTCGTATGCCCCTGACTGACGACAAATTGATGATTTTCCCCTTTTCTTTGCCGATCATCACTTTTCCAAACTCCCGGCAGGTCAACATTATGCCTTTAACGTTAACACCAAACATTAGATCCCAATCATCCACAGGAAATTCAGCAGCGGGCCTTTTGAGATTTACGCCTTGAGAATTTACCAGTATGTCAACTGTCTCGAATCTGGACACAACCCTTTCCGCCAATTGAGCCACACTCTGCTCGTCGGTCACGTCAACCTGGAATGCTACAACTTCTGATTCGCTTTCTGATTGAATCCGGTGAGCTACCTCCTCCAGTTTTTGCATGTTGCGACTGGCGATAGCCACCTTGGCACCCTGCTTAGCCAGGCCCGCCGCTATGAGTTCACCAATGCCACCTGCCCCCCCAATCACCACAGCCACCTTCCCATCCAGTCTAAACATATCCGACATGGTATTTAACCTCCTTCAACTAATGTAATCGCTACTGATCGCTGACTACTACTCATCTACAATGGCAACTAATCGAACCAGTGAAGCTTCTCCACCCTGGAAACGGAGCGGAAAGCAAGCCAGCGTGCAGCGCTTGCCGGTGACTTCATCAATTTGACCGCCGGCTATCTCAATGCCGGGAATACCAGCCTTAGCTAATGCGAGGTGGGTGGGTTCATAAATCGGGAATTCCTTATCAGCGTCTTTGCCGGTTTCCTGCTTGTACTCTTCATACAAGTTTGGTTGCCATTTCTGTAGTGGAGGGTGAGCCAGGGGATGGTCCGTCGCTCCTCCATCAATGGCAACTGCTTTTACCTCGTGCTCGACAAACCAATCGGCTGCCTCGGTGTAGAAACCCGGGAAATGATTGAAGAAAATATAACCATAGGTGGGAAAATACTTATGCCAGCCGGTATTGACGACAACGAAATCGCCTTTCTTAATCTTGGGTTTGGCATTATCCAGGTCTTTCTTGCCAATGACATCCCACTTTTTAAGGTATCTCATGTCGACGACAACGCCTTCCCCATAGCAGCTTGACAGGGGTATTTTATCAACGCTCAAACCGCCCTCGAGAACGTGCAATGGGGCATCCATGTGCGTGGAAGCATGCATTTTGGTCTTGATAAGAGTGGTCATCTTGTTAATGCGTCCTCTTTTTGGATCGCCGGGGAAGGTGGCGTACTCGGGGAAGGTGACTCTGGTGACCTCAGTATCATACATTACAGGCCAAGGCCAGAGCGGGACGCCAGAATAGAAGGGTTGAGTCAGATCATAGAACTTTTGAACCATTTATTTCCTCCTTAATCAATAAGCAAATTGCTATTTATCTTTTACCGTTATTTTGCTTAGTAATATCTCACCCAAATAAGTATCGATGTTGGTCTTAACCTTTACCTTCTTAGCACTATAACCACTATGTTCAATCGAGACCGTATAATCTTTATCCGCATCCAATCCCTCAAACTCAAAATCCCCATAATTGTCTGTCTTTGTTACCTTGTCAGCGTTACCTTTACTGGACAATGTCACCTTCACACCCACAGCACATTCATCTTTCTTATCTCGGAAAACAACTTCTCCAGCAACAAACCTCTTGGGTATTCCTATATATTTCACGTTTGGCATCAATCCATACTCAGGATGCAATACTTCCAGTTTACCTTTTGCAGCCGCTATTACCTTCGATATCTCACTATTAGGATCATTAACATCGCCAAAAACAAGCGCCTTCGTAGGACAAGCTTCTACACATCTCGGCTCTTTCCAGCCTTGGTCCAGCAGGTGGGCGCAAAAGGTACACTTCTGGGGGATGTTTTTCTCCTCATTCCAGTATATGACCCGATAGGGACAGGCTGAGACTATTTGTTTCTGCCCTACAGCTTTTTCAGGGTCTATAATAACTATACCATCCGGTCTCTGATAAACCGCTTTATTCAATGATGCGTCAACGCAACTGGGCTTTTCGCATTGCATACAGGGTATAACTGTATAAGCGACTTTTACTTTTGGATATTGCCCCCGCTCTTTCTCAATCACTTTTACCCAGAACTGTCCACTAAACGGTTGTGCAACAGAATACCCTGGATAGTCATTACCGCAAAATTCGTCCCGGCATGCTAGAAAACAGTTATAGCAGCCATTACATTTGGTGACATCCATTATCATTCCATATTTCTTGACCATTTTAGACTATGCCTCCCACTTCTCAATTTCTATCAAGCAAGAGTTAGGTGCCATCCCTGGAGCATTTCTAGATAGCATCCGCGCTGATGTAAGTAAGTTGACACAACCACCCTTATCAATAGAATAAGCTTTTCCCGGTTCCATAGGATCATATTTTTGTGATGAACAGTAGCTGTGGACAACGCCGGGTTTACAGCGCTCCGTTACCTGAGCTATGCACAGTACCGCTCCACGATCATTATACAATTTGACTATGTCGCCCTGCTTTATGCCCCGCGGCCCAGCATCATACGGATGTATTCTGACTACCCAATAGCTGTAACCATCTTTTTGAATGCGATGCCCGGGTATTTCTCCTAACCACGGGCTATGGGTATCATAATGGGTGTGGAAGGAGTACCTGGGATGTGGTGACAATAGCTGCAATGGATATTTCCTGGCAAGCGGGGAATTTGGTCCTTCCCAGCTCGGAATATATCTGGGCATTGGAGGCCGTTCCTTATCATCAGGCAAATGCTGCATCAAACTCTGAGAAACAAACTCTATCTTACCGCTATAGGTACCCAGCTCCTTACCCCTTCCCGTATTTCTCTTTGGATTCAAGTAATCCGGTGTATCACACGGTCTGCCTTCGTAGAACCAGCGCAATGCCGGAGTAGACTTGTAATTATCAGGCAATGGTACTACATAATAGCCCTTACTGTTGAATTCCTCCCAAGATATATACTTAGGCAAGTCGGATATTTCAAAATACCTCTTGACCCAGTCCAGCACTGTCTTACCACCATCTGTGAAGTCGTCTTTGAAATCAAGCCTTTCTGCAAGGAGAGTGAATATATCGTAATCGGACTTAGATTCAAAAAGCGGCTCAATGCATTTCTTCTGACGGACGATAATCCTATAATTGCAGCCGTTACTGCCATGTGCAGAGTAACCACCGGGGCTGCCAAATTCAGCAATATCGTCCCGCTCCAGATTTGTGCACGCCGGCAGGATGATATCAGCAAACTTGGTCTCACTTCCCCACCAGCAATCCTGATTGACCACAAATTCTAATTTGGGGCTCTGGTATGCCATCACCCATTTATTAGTTTCTGTCATGGTACCGATGAATGAGCCTCCATAGCGATAGAACATCTTTACTTCTGATTTGCCTGGCAACGGATATTTATACGGCTTGAACTGTTGCTCAATCGAACTGCCGCAGAAACCTTCACCCTTCCATTCTACAGGGGGGTTCAATATGGCTTCGGGAAACAACAAACGATAAAGGCGCTGCTGTACAGGATTCGTAATTTTCTTATCAGCAGCACTAGTGATAGAAAGTTTCCCATCGGCATCTGCGTAGCCTGGGAAGGAGAAATTGGCATTAAAAGGTGCCCCCATCCCACTCCCCCATAAACTGACCCCAGGCTTTCCCAAGCCCTGCATCGCCTGGAGAAATACCGCGAAGCGCGCCCACTCATGACCGTATGCAAGGCGAATTGCGCCACCATAACCACCTCTCACCCCACAGGAAAGCACAGTCCTCTTTGATGCCCATTCCCTGGCTAATGCCGTAATATGCCGTGCTGGAACACCACAGATTTTTTCAGCCCACTTCGGTGTCTTGGGTTCCTTATCCTCTTTGCCCAACACATAATTCCTGAAGTGTTCAAAGCCTATAGTATGTGTTTCCAGATATTTTTTATCATATGTATTATCATTCAACCAGACACAAGCAATAGCCAGAGCTAATGCTGAATCAGTCCCAACTTTGGGAGCAATCCATCGATCTCCAATAGTTGCCGCAGTGTAATTGCAGAATGGATCAATAAACACCTGCTTGATACCTGCTTCCCTTGCCCAGAGCCTCCATATCTGTGACTCACCACCACAGTAGGTCCCCCAGGACGCATATGGATCACTCGCCCAATAAACTACCATTTCAGCATTTTTCAATGTATCTTCAAGCAGATCATATTGCTCCGGAGCGCCCAACCTCCAGAAAAAACCATAGGCATGCACTGCGCCCCAGTGAAAACCCTCCCAGCTATCTGGATTATCAAATATAAAAGTAAAACCAAGTCTGTTCATAAAACGAGAAAAGGGACCCATCTTATAGTTTACCGTCCCCCAATTATGATGCGATGAAACAATACCGGTAATGGCTTCAGGGCCATAACTTTGCACTATACGTTTGATTTCCGCAGCAACAATATCAAGAGCCTCATCCCAACTAATGCGCACATAAGCTGACTTGCCCCTATTCTCAGTATTTCTACTATCGGTTTTGGGATCAAAGTCAACTCTCTTCATGGGGTATTTGATCCGCTCATCGGAATACACCCTGGTTCTTTCAGTAGCAACATAAGATGCCAGTTTCACCTGCCTCGGTGGCGAAAATTTCTTGCCTTTCGCTTCAATAGTCCATGGTTTGAAATCCTTTTCGTCTATTACGATGGGACGAACTCTAACAATTTTGCCATCTTTAACATAAACAGAGATTGGCCCACCGACGGTGCAGTTTGTGAAGACTTCCTCCGACATGAGTTATCCTCCTCTCTTATATTGTTCAAAAATGCCCGGCTGGATCGGCATCAACATACGCCACATCTCTAGCCATGCCTGTGGCATATGGACTCCGTCACAACAATAGCTCCCGAGATCATTCATTGATAGTTCCTTCTTCCCGAGGAATGACAGCCACCACGTCTACCTCCACTAGCACCCTTGGTCTGGCGAGAGAGACAACCTGAACTACGGTACTGGCAGGTGGCTCTTCCACCAAGAGAGGACAATGTTTTCCATAGTACTCAAACTCCGCATCGCGCACGGACTGATAGTCCTTTATTTCCTTCAGGTAGATAACCGTCTTGACGATATTCTCCATGGAACTACCTGTCTGCTCCAGAGCCTTCCTAACTCGGTCCAGAGCCACCACCGTTTGCTCCGCTACATTATCTGATGAGACGTCGCCCGTTTCTGGAGTCCGCCCAGTCATACCGGAGCAGAAAACTAAGTCACCCACAACAACGCAAGTCGCGTATCTCTGCTTCACACCGGCATATTCCAACGGATAGGTTTTCTTCTTCATTGATCTGTTACCCCTTACCAAACAGAAAACCCTTTAGGGCTTTCCTTAACTCGACCACAATTATTCAGTTTCCTCCTCATCAATACACTTCGAGCGAAGCACCTCCATGTTCATCTAGGGGCAAATAGGACAGTCTTTGGCTTATTCTCCATGACCTTGGATAGCTCTGCAATGGTGCCGTACATCATGCAGTTAGCCTGGCAGTGCTTCACACAAGCGGGTAGAAGCCCCTGGCTAGTTCTGTGGCCGCAGAGGTCACAACACTCCGTCGGAAACGGAATATAGTCAATGGTAACCTTTTGGGATCTCACCACTATGTTCTCATTGACCTTGATACCCCATTCCCCCGCAGGGTGGTTGTGCTCCTGCTTGCAAGCTACTTCACAGGTGTGGCAGCCTGTGCAGTACTCATAGTCAATAAGCAACCCCATTCGAGGCATCCTTACTCCCTCCCCTCTTTGATCTTGGTTATCCTGCATAGCATTGTCTTGTAAGCACCACCTCCGTACCCGGATTGGCTCTGGCATCCGGTGGGAATCAACTGATTGATGTTGTAATCCCAGATGCCGAAGAGATAAGGCTCCGTTCCTTGAGTCTCCGGTAACCACCAGCCGTGAGGAGCCATAACCAGCCAGGGAGGGACGATGGGAGTAACCTTGGCTTTTCTTTTCACTTGCCCCCGCTTGCTCTCGATATACACCCATTCACCATCCTCAATGTTTAGCTCCCGGGCAGTCTGTGGGTTGATCTCCACGACCGGGTGGGGGTCAAGCTCGCGCAGCCAGGGAATCATGCGGTGCTCGCTGTGGAAAAAGACCGGGGAGCGGGCGCCACTGACCAGGATAAGAGGATACTCCTTCCAGAGTTCGGGGGTTCTGACCGGGCTCTCCGGTGGCTCCTCAAAGTAGGGAAGAGGGTCAAGTCCCCATCCCTCGTAGCACTTGGACCAGAGCTCGAGCTTGCCGGTGGATGTGCTGAAGCCTGGCTTTCCATCCGGCCGCAGAAGCCCTTTCTCGTAGCGACGGTAAGGTTTACTGGGGTGTCCCTCGGGAGCCATTTCCCAACTACCCTTCTCGGCCAGCTGGTCGAAGGTGAGACCAGAAACTTCCAGTCGAGAATCGAATAGTTCCTTCACGTCTTTCCATGGCACACCCTTGGGGTTGAAACGCCTCGCCAGCTCGAAGTTAATCTCCCAGTCAGATTTGCACTCCCCGACCTGCACCGCTTTGACTAGCGCGCTCAGGGGTGTCCACCAGGACCGGAGGCTATTCTTCTCTGCGAAGGTGGCTGCAGGCAGGAAAATATCAGCTACGGCCATGCTGGTGGGGTTGTGGAACAGGTCAACCACCACAATGAATTCAAGCTGCTTCAGGGCTTCATAGTGTTTTCGCGTATCGGCAGCTTGCCCTCCTAATATATTGGTGGTCTGAATCCAGGCTGCCTTGATCGGATAGGGGTCGCCGGATAGTACCTGATCAACAGCCAAATCTGGCTGGGCCCAGTGCCGGAAGTCCCTGACCATCGGATAGCGCGAGGCGCCAATCTTCCTTGACAAGATATTCTTTATAAACTCTTGCCCGTAAAGGCGCTCCAGTTCAGCCGTGCTATAGGGATAGGCGGTAACCCCGTGTGAGGGACGGGCGATGACATTCCCGCCAGGGATGTCAACATTTCCAGTGATGCACCAGAGATGAGAGATAGCTTGAGCAACGACAGTCGCCTGCGGGTTCATGTCAATGGGCATTCCCCAGTGAATAGCTGCTGGTTTGCTGGTGGCATAAAATCGGGCAGCTGCTATGAGCTCCTCCTTGGGAATCCAGGTAATCTCCGCCACGTTATCCGCCGTGTATTCCTGAACCCGTTCTTTCAGCTGGTCAAAGCCATATGTCCATTTATCTACGAAGTCTTTGTCGTAGAGCCCCTCATTGATGATGACGTTCATCATGCCTAGGGCCAGGGCGCCATCGGTCCCCGGCCGAATCTGCAGGTGATATTTGCTTCGGGAGGCTAACCATGTCACCCGGGGGTCAACCACGATCAGTTTAGACCCCCTTTTCATGCAATCTACTATCCAGTGACCAAAGAATGCGTCTGGGCAGGTAGGAGGCGGGTTCTGCCCCCAGACGATGATGCACCTGGGTGGTGTCCACTGCGGGTCATTGTAGCGTTTCTCCAAAAATTGGCTGGCATCCGCCACCGCATAATCACCCATGGTGGCAAACATTGCCACCAGCCTCGGTGTGTAGCAGGACTGTCCAGACAGCCCAAATTGCACCCAGTTGGGGCTGCCATAAGAATAGGCTAACAGCGAGATAGGCCCACCAATATCCCTTCCCGTCCCCTGGCAGAAAAGGACCGATTCACGACCATACTTATCGCCAATTTCAGTTAACCTTTGCACGATAGTGTCAAAAGCTTCCTCCCAGGAGATGCGAACCCATTTCCCTTCACCTCGCTCCCCCGCTCGCTTCAAAGGATGGGTGACGCGATCAGGGTGATACATATACTGAGTCAGGGACAGGAGACGAGGGCAGCTTCTGCCCTGGTTCCACGGATGGTCTTCATCCCCCTCCACCTTCACCACCTTACCGTCTTTTACGAAGAGTTTTGCCCCACATCCACCATGACAGCCAGCCCCCGCCGACCACACAGTCGTCCGAACAACTTTATCCCATTTCTGCTCACCTGCCATATGAACCCTCCTGCAAATTTGTCATCTCATCTTATGCAACTTCTACAGCACTCAGCTAACCGCATTTGACGACCTCCCCTCAAAAAGTCCAGTTTTGCCGACCCGGAATTGCCAGTAAAGGAGACGATGGGAATCATTGCCTTAAGTTTACCAGCGAGCCCTAATCTTCGCAACTGTTTTCCCACACCTTTTAGTCCGGGGCATAACCAAAACAACCTGTCTAAAACATATGAGTAGGCAGGAATAGCACCAGTTGGGGAAGAGCTATCAGCAGGCTTACATGACATATATCAGCTATAAGGAAAGGTACTATACCACGAAATATGGTGAAGAGGGGAGTATCCTCACCGGCTATTCCCTTGATGATATACACATTCAGACCCACAGGAGGGGTGATCAACCCTATCTCACACACCCTCACTATTATTATGCCAAACCATATCGGGTCAAAACCCAGAGCCGTGATCACAGGGAAGAAAACGGGCACGGTAATCAGGATCATTGCCAGGGAGTCCATCAGACAGCCCAGAAGCAGATAAAAGACCAAAATAAGCGCCAGAACAAGATTGGGGTGAACTCCTAGACGGACTATATAGCCTGCCATCTCAAAGGGAAGCCTGCTCACTGCCAGGAAGTAGCCAAATATCATAGCGCCCATCATGATGAGAAAGATCATGGCTGTAGTTTTCCCGGTATCGACAAGACTGTCTTTGAGAACTTGCCAGGTAAGCCGCCTTCTGGCGAGGAGAAAGATAAAAGCCCCGAAGGCTCCGATTCCCGCCGCTTCAGTAGGGCTGAAGACCCCAAAGTAAATACCACCCATGACCACTACAAACAGGACCAGTATCATCCAGACACCCTTGAGCGCTACCACTTTGTCCCTGAAACTCGTGGCAGGTCCCGCAGGGCCCATTTGCGGATTGCGTTTACAGAGAATATAGATAGTAATAAAGTAGAAGACAGCTTCGAGCACGCCGGGGATGAAGCCGGCCAGGAGTAGCCTGCCTATCGACTGCTCAGTGAGGATGGCATAAATGACAAGAATCACGCTGGGTGGTATCAGGATGCCGATGGTACCACCGGCGGCGACAGCTCCAGCAGCCAAGCCCTTATCGTATCCATACCTTTTCATCTCCGGCAGAGCCACCTTGCCCATGGTCGCTGCTGTGGCCAGGCTGGAGCCGCTGACGGCAGCAAAACCGGCACAGGCGGCGACGGTCGCCATGGCCAGACCACCACGAAAACGCGACAGCCAGGTATAGGTAGCAGCATAAAGGTCTTCACTTATTCCGGCAAAGAAACAAAATGTCCCCATAAGTATAAAAAGGGGAATAATACTCAGCCCGTAACTGGCGAAAGTAGTGTAGGGCGTTGTCCTTAAGACGCCCAGGGTAGGGTCAAGGCCTCTTATCCAGAAAAAGCCAGCAGCGCCTACCAATGCCATGACCAGACCGACAGGTATTTTCAAGAACAAGAGCACAAAAAGGACGCCTATACCGATGAGTCCTATGGTGAGGGGACTCATTTCCGCACCGCCCGGGAAAGGAATTCAAAAAAATCCTTCACTAATACTAGACAGAACAAGGCCATGCCAAAAACGAGCACGCCTATAAAAGGATAGCGAGGTATCTTCAGTGTCGCCGATACCAGCCCCGAGCCAAGCATCCTCTGCACATACGCCACAGCCTGCCAGGTTATCACCGAGCATAGACATACACCGAGAAGCGTCGTGATAGCGCCGATGATGGCCTGGACCCTTTGCGGAAACCGGGAGACCAATATATCCACCACCACATGGCCCTTTTCGACGGCACAATAGGCCAGGGTCAGGGAGACCACACAAACCATCAGGTATTCTTGAACCTCATAAGCCCCCACTATGGGTCGGTTAAGAAAATAGCGTCCAAACACATCGGCCGCGGTGAGAAACATCATTGCCAGCAGGATGCTTATCCCTATACGGTGACTCACCGTGCTCGCGGACTGAATCACACGGGCAAATACCTTAGCCACCTTCGTCATTTTGCCACATCCTTGCCGAGCCACGATTGGAAATGTTGTATTGGTTCAGTCGCTTTCGGACAAATCAATGGTGGTAAAACGATACAACCTTGTCTGGGCTCCTGTCAAACCGCCCCACTTGTTCACCTGCTTCCACCGAGCAGCGGCTTCTGTCAGCTCTCTCTTCTTCTTCTCTGCCAGTAATGCCTCCAGATTACCGCCGTGGTAATCCACCGGCCGGAGATACTTCAGGGCAGGATGCAGCCATTCTTCGTTGTAGTACCTCACCCCCTCTCCCACCGAATCCCTGGCGCCGTACACGTTTTCGGCCCGGCGCCGCCCAAGGCTTCCTCTCGCACAGTGCGGTGGTACCGCTCTATTCTCCCATTGGATTCGGGATGTCTCACCCTGGTAGGAATCTATTCCAGTTCAAAGCGGCGCATGCCCTCCCGCCACTCTTTGGCAATAAACTGAGCGCCGTTATCCTTGACAATCCTGGGTCTCTTTCCCGGCGCTTCTTCCAGGGCTACGGCAATTGTCTCGGCTATCTCTTGAGCCCGCATACGCAAAGCCAGCTCTCAGCGGACGATGCAACGACTGTAAGAGCCAAAAACAGTCGCCAGAAAATACGGGCGCCCATTCACCCACAAATACATCAGGTCAACATGCCACACCTTATCCGGGTAAGTTGCCTCGCGAACTTGCCTGCCTTGACGCGGCTCGGGCCTCTTCCAGCGACAGACTAGGCCACATCTCTTGAGCCCTGTACACGGTCGCCAAGAAGACCTTTTTTTCCTCCTCCGTAGAGCGCCGGTGTGCCCTCACACCAAGACCCCCTTTTCAGGGTCGGGTTTTCAGCGGTAAGCTCAGCAACCACAAGCTGCAGCCGGTTGAGTTGGTTCACGAGCCATTCCTCGCGCTCACCGTTCCTGGTATTCCTCGTCCCGTTGCGCAGTGCTTCTAAAGCTCCTGCCTGGCAAGCCTCTTCCAGCGATAGACCCGGCTATGATGAATCTGGTGGCGCCGACATACCTCGCTTATCGCAGCCCCTGATTGCGTACCCTCCTCCATCACCCGCAACTTCTCGTCTGCAGTCGTACGTCTGCCCTGATTTCCTTCCATATCGATACCCCTTGCTTGGTTATTGCAACTTCTCCAAGCGGGTCGTAACATTTTTGGCCGAAGGTAGTTGTCCGACTTCCAGTGAAGCACAACGGCGCCTGTTACCGCTCAGTCTGGCCGGCAACCTGGTGGGGAGCACCCTCACCGTGGTTAACAACCCCACCAGGTTGTCGAATTAAGCTGATTCTTACCTCTTAACGGTCTACATTATTCCAGTGGCGAGGGCAAGGTTTTCGTTGCTGGAACCTCGTCAATCAGCTCCAGTACCCTGTCCAGGATCTCTTGTGCCTCGTCAAATCCCTCGCCTTCCATCTCCGTTACCCACTCCTCCCAGATAGGTTGACCAGCTATTTCTATCCACCGGTCTAACTCTTCTTGAGGAAGGACATACTCCTGTATCTCTGCAGCAAGCTCTGCGTCGGCCAGAATAACGTCACGGCATGCGGCTTGGGAAGTATCGAACATGTTCCTGCCCCAGAACCTAGAGCCATCCTCGCCACCGACAGTCATGAATTGGTCCTGGACCTCGCTAGGCAAGCTATTCCATGTGTCCCAATTCATTGCCTGGGTGAAGTACACGGCATGAGCCGGCAGAATAGTCCAGGATTTTGCCTGCTCGTACTGTTTGAAGCTGTAAAGCGCTTCCCACGGTACCCACATGCCATCTATCTCCCCCTTCTGGAGAGCCTCGTAGGTGCCAGGCATGCCTACCGTTTGTGGAATAGCGCCCAACAACTGCGTCTGGGTGGTCGGGGGTCCCCCGGTCGCTCTTATCTTTAGCCCGCTCATGTCCTCCAGAGTTTTGACGGGCTCCGCTGTCGTTGTGATCAGGATATACGGGCTGGAGCACCACGTCAACAATATTTTGTTGTCAGCGTCAAAGTCCTCTGCCAAATTGGGATACTCTTCGTATATCGTCCAAAATATGGCGGCAGCTTGTTCGGCGCTCTCGAAGGGCATAAATGGAAGGGCCACAACATCGGCCAGTGGAGTCATGCCTGCCCAATAGCCGTGAAAACACCAGGCGAAATCGGCGGTACCGCTTTCTACGGCTTCCCACAAGTCTACTCCGCTGGCTAAGGTCTGGGCCCAGTATGGTTCTATCTCAACCGCGCCTTCAGTGACCTCTTCAATTGCCGCGAGCCAGGGCTTTGCCGCTTCCTCCACAGCCCAGCCACCCTCCGGGTTCTGGTCACCGTAGAGCAGTTTTATAGCCTCTTCCTCACCACCACAGCCGATGAGGCCCACGCTGAGAGCTAGCGCCACAGCTAACAAAATTGCCAAAAACTTCTTCACAACTATTTCCTCCTTTCTTTAAGATTTTCTCCGTTCTCCTAGACTTTAATGATGTACGCCGCTATTCACCTCCTTCTTTTGGGATCAAGGCTGCCGAGTTTTGGTTTGGGCATTTCGCAAACCTTGTACCCCAGACTCTTGCAGTTACCTGGCCAATTACTTCTGTTTCGCGCCACAGCAACTCTGGGGCAAAGGGAGACCAAGAACCTGCCGGAAAACTCCGACGCTGTGACGATCGGGAATAGCAGTTTAGTTTCTGGAAAATCGCGGCCCCTTGCCACCCCATAATCACAATAATGATAACACCTAAATGTTAGAATCTTGTTAACATCTAGGGTTTCTTGAAAGAATCGCCGAAAATGCCAGCCCGGGTTTTACTCAAGTCAGCGGGATATCGCCCAGGTTGACATCATTTTTGGTGCTGATGCTCTCGATTGTTTTTACTCTACCGTCCTTTTCGATTTGCAGGTTATAGCCGGCGTTTTCCGGCAAACTCTCTGAATGTAATGCCAGGTGGTGGCTACCGTAATCGGATCAATCTTGTTGGTCATATCGTCTGCCTTGTTCCTGGTCTATTCTGGGTACGTGTATGCTGACCTGCTGGCCATACTCGCCGGCAGTCTATCAAACAACATCAACCATCAGCTTTTTATTGGGTAACAGATCTGGCGAGCGGTAATGCACGTTATCAGCAATAATCCGTGCCAGTCCAACGTAATAGTTTGGTTCTTCCAAAGTTGCAGGCTTGGGGTCTGCCATATCACTTCCGCCACACCACCAAGACAGTCTCTTTCAAGAGTATTATATCACTTGCCAATGTTGGCTGGGAATTAGATTGCCACCTGACTCAATCTCATTATCTCGGGTTTAGCAATCCTGTGGGCGCGAAAACATCAAATACCACTTTGACGAGCATGTGGCAGAGGATATCGAGATAAGGAACAGGGTTACCTGTCGTCGATTCCAGTCCGGCTATATTTGTCCGGCTACCTGGAGCAAGACCGCCATAAATGGAGAGCCGGGGCAGGGAGCCCCGGCTCTCGCGCCAACCCGCAGTACCGGGCTGACAAACTGGAAGGCTCTTCAGGTTTTCCGGAAGAGCTTACCGGTTACCTTGTCTTATAATGCCGCCCACGCTGCCTGAAGCGCGTCGATACGGGCCAATATACCCGCGCCATCGAACCCAAGAGGATCGGTCATGTAGTCTGACCAGTCGGAAGCGACGGACGCGGTAGCAGCCTCGAAAGTGCTGGTATCAGCTACGTTGATGGGTCGGCCCCATTCTGGTTTTTCTACACACGGCGGGGGGCCCATATACACACAGGGGCCAGTCTCTGTGTCTTCCCTATCCTCTGCCTGGCCAAGAAGATGAAGTGCAGCATACTCCATAGATTTTGCCGCTCCGCAGACTGTTTCGAGTGCGGTCTGGGCATCAGTGGGTAAAGCGTCCCAGGATGCTTTACACATGGCTATAGAATACGGTCTGTAGATCATGTTCAGCTCAGTGGTGTAATTTGTCACTGGACCCAAATCAGCAGCGCCACCGATTCCGGAATAGGTGAAGAAGCAGCCTTCGATCTGATCGGTTCCCAGAGCTCCCGCCAGCTCACTGACCCCTAAGTAAGTCGGGATTGCGCCCAGGGCTTGAAGCGTTGCAGATTCCACTGCTTGTGCATCACTACGAATCTTCAGATCCACCATGTCCGCCGCCACTGAAACATTACCACCGGCAAGTGTAGTCCACAATTGGGAGCCCCACAGCGGAGCGGTGATCAGGATCTTGACACCATCTAATTGCCCGTCTACGTCCCATGACGGAGTCTCTGTCCATAGGTTGTATGTGACATATGCGCATTCTTCTATGTCTGTGAATTCGAAAGGCAGATAGCCGACACCTCCCAAATGGAAGGTCTCGGGAGATAACATGCCCATGTCGGTAGTGCCAATGCTTAGAGCCGCCAAGCTACTCGCGGCGTCGAAAGGCGCGTCACCGGGTGAGACTAAACTGACGTTAAACGATCCGCCGTCAGTGCCGCTAAGAGCATTCACCTCCGCAACCCATGGAACAATAACCTCCCCCACTATAGAAGCGTACGGACTTATAGTGGGATGTAATGTTAATTCTATCTCGGAGTCCCAAACATCCGGGGGCGGGGTTTCGTCGCCACAGCCCATAAGTCCCACGCTCAAAGCCAGGACGGCTGCTAACGCGATAAACATAAACTTTTTCATAACTGTTTACTCCTTTCCATATTATTAGATTTTCTCCGTTCTCCTAAACTTCAATAATTTTTGCGTTTCTGTTCACCTCCTTTCGTCATTAATACTCTTCAATTTCGGGTTTCCGTTCAGTTTCCGGTGTACTGGCTTTCATCAGCACAAGCTCCGGAAGCCATGCACCTCCACGGTTATGTAGTTCGTTCGATGCAATCGGAGCCCGATTCCCCGATAAATCGCGGCAACTACATTATAACATGAACTGTAACAGATAAATGTTAAGATTGTGTTAAAATTCCGTAGTTGACAAGAAAAAATCGCTGGACAAATTTGCCTGTTGCGACCGAGCATCTTCATGCTATTCCAGCTACCGCCAGTTTTTGTAATAGTCTGGTTTTTCCGATTTGGTTGTTCCAATAATTTGCCCCCTTAATCAAAATAGGGGGGATTAAGGGGGTAGAATAAACCTGGAATATTGTCTCATTCATTTTTAACAATATCTCGGGTTTAGCAACGCCGCGGGCGAAAACATTAAATACCTCGTTTTTGACGAGCATGTGGCAGAGGATACCGAGATAAGGAAGAAGGTTACCTGTCGTCGCTTCCATTCCGGCTATATTTGTCCAGCTACCCAAAGCAAGACCACCATAAATTGAGAGCCGGGGGTCCGTGCCCATGCTCTCGCGCCAACCTGTAATAGCAGGTTGACAAAATAGAAATGTATTTACTATTTGATATTGAATATCCGGATAGCGTTTTTACTCAGGATTAGCGATTTGGATTCGTCATCAATGTCCAGGTTCTTAACAAACGCAACACCTTGAGTGAACCAGTCACGCCTTATCGGGTAGGAGCTTCCGTACAGGATATGATCGGCACCCAGTACTTTTACTGCGCATTCCAGCTGGATTTTACCCCACTGTATAGAACCAGACGTATCAAAGTAAATGTTGTTTTCCAGATACTGGTTGATTTTTTCACCCCCCGTCTGGAACCTCTGTACAGCATCTTTTCCTGTAATCTTGGGAGCCAGCATATTACTGTAGGCAAAAAACCCGCCACCCAGCATTGAATGAATCATCTTGAGATTGGGAAACTCATCAAACATACCGCTGAATAATTCTCTACCCACAGCCGTTGCCTGGGCTACACACCGTCCATATTGCCGGCGCAGGTTAGTGTATTTACATATAGACATAAAGTCGACCGGCAGGGGTGTGTGATGTACCACAACCGGTATATTCATCTCATTAATCTTTTTGAAATGCGGTTTAAATTCCTCTTCATCCAGATACAGGTTTCCGTAGTGCGCTGCCATCTGAACACCGCTGAATCCGAGCTCTTTAATACATCTTTCCAGTTCTTTCAGGCTGCCTTTGGTGCCCCACGGCGGAACAACTGCCAGAGCTAAAAACCTACCAGGATTAGCTTTTAGGTGGTCTGCAAGAGCGTTGTTCAACTTTTTACATGTTTCCAGGTCAAGCCACTCCTGCCAGCAGGGTATCCTCAACATACCTTTATCAATCCCATTTTCGTTCATATCCTTGATTTGTTGCTCAGGATTGTACTGGTTTTCGGCATAGTTAAGTACCTGGCAGCCCTTCGGTTGTTCAATCACTATTTGTCTGAGATTCTTCCCTGGAATGGGCGCAAGGCTGGCATGGATGCCATATTGTCTCGGGACCACGTTGAGGAAAGACTCCAGCAGAGCCTCATCATCGAATAGATTTTCCGGAAGCCAGTGCATGTTACTGTCAATTATCATTGATAATCTCCTCCTATATCAGAATATAAAGTGGTCAGGCCGGTTAGAGTTCGACAAATTGGATGAAGACCGGGTTCTGAACTGGAACTTCCGTCATGGCCTTCAGGCTTCCATCATTTGGATCTACTGCATATGACCGTATTACATCCGCCGGACGATCCGGGACGAGCAGGAATGCGCCGTCGGGCGAGAGCGTCATACAGCGTGTTGCATCTTTAGGATCCTCAGATTTACTTAGCTCAACCCGTCCCGCCTTCTTGAGATGACCATCCTCAGAGATACTGAACCAGACGACGTCATCTTGTCCCCGGTTGTTCATATACACGAAGCGGCCATTCGGATGCACTTGCAAGGTGGCCGTCTCGTTACGTCCCTTGAACCCGGAAAGCGTCGATTGCTTGTCGATGAAACTCAAAACCCCGGAGGTAGCATCAAAGTCGAAGGACCAGAGTTCAGAAGAGAACTCGCACGTCATGAACATGCGGCCTTTATTATCAAAGGCAGCATGCCTGGGACCGGTTCCCGCCGGGCACTGGTAAACAGAGGCGAGCTCTAGTCTTTTTCCTCCGATCCGGTAGACGTAGATCCGCTCCCCCGCCTTCTCGCACACCACCAGGAACTTTCCTGAAGGGTCAATCACGACGATGTGCGCGTGAGGACTGGCCTGCGCGTGGCCTCCACCCTGAGGGGAATCGTTCGGATCCGTGCCATATCCGGTTAATACAAACACGTCCTGAACATCGCTGATGGAACCGTCCTCGGCAATACCGTACTGGACTACTGTCGAATCGTCATATTCGAACTTCTCCACCCACTTGCCATCAGCAGTTTCGACCACTTTTACCACATGATCGAAGAAACCATGGTTCGCGGTGAAGAGGAGTTTCTTTTCTTCGTCTACGGTGATAGAGGCCGGCATCGCTCCTAGAGACGGTTGCGAGTTCAGAAAGGTCAACTTTCCGGACTCCGGATCTACCTTGAACGATAATACGCACGAGGCCGGTTTCTTAGGTCCTCGTCCATCGGTTTTCCTTTCGTCAACCGAATAGAGGACTTTCGCTTTTGGTGCATAGGCGAGATACCCCGCCCTCTTCGGCATATCCTCCACACCGCCGGGAAGGGGGGTGATGCTGCTTCCATCCTCGCTCACTTCGAAGACCGAGATGCCTCCACCCTCAAAATTAGCAACGTGATTGCACCCGACGTACGCAATCAGCTTTTTTCCTTTGCTCATGTCTTTTCTCCTTTCTATACCTTAGAGTTCCTAGAGTCTTTCAGGTATGCCAGGAAGATCTGGATATTTAGCTGCAACCTCGAGCACTCTCTTATCCTGCAGGCACATCATGTAGCCGTTATCCCACGCAAGCTTGTCGGCGATCTTGAGAGTGCAGTTGCGGATGTCGGCGGTGACGTGCGGATAGAAATTGTACTTCTCATTGGCCGGCGCTGAGCCGAGGTGCCAGTGCATGTTGGAGGGGTGCGAGTGGTCGATTATCCGCCTGTAAATCTCGTTCGGGCACTGGTCTTTCGTGACCTTCGCGTTCGGGTGGATACCGAAGTGGAATGTATCGAACTTTTGCATGCCGTCACCGACCTTGCCTTCCAGCTCCTTCAGGATGCGACTAATCGCGTCGGCTTCCTTGCCGCCAGAGATCTTGACCATCTTGTTGTCCTTGACATCCACGCGGACCGGTTCCTCCCAGGCCGGGGCGATGCCGATGTAGCGCGACCAATAGGGAAGCATGCAGTCGAAGAAGAGGACGCCGTTTACGTTCTTGCAGTTGACCGGCGGGTGGACCCACTCAGGCCAGGGAATGTAGTGGCTATGGTCCCTACGCCAGGAGTTGTAGGCCATGCCGGGGATGCCCTCGCGCTTCACCGGATCGAGAATGTTGCCTTCGAGCTCCGTGCCGTTGGTGTCGGTCATGACAAACTTGGCCATGTGGTTCATGAACGGATCGGAGCTGACGTGGCGGACCATGACCACGAGCTCATGCGGTGTCTGTGCCCACTCGCTCATCAGGAGCGAGGTGGTGACGGCAAACATGCGCACATACCAGGTCTTCGTTTCTTCGATGTAACTCCGAAACTCTGCATTCTCTTCGATGGCCAAGTCGAGAGAGAAGTTGATGAACAGATCGGCTTTGGCAATAGCACCCTTGAGGATGGGCGGCACGCGCCACTCGTGCTTCTTCATGATCTCGTCGATCCAAAGGACCGAGCAATTGGCGCCCCGCGACTGGACCACAGCCTGGACCCAACTGACGACCACCGGATCGACCAAGTTGTCGCTGCCATAGGCGCCGTCAATGTGGGCCCCGATGAGGACCTCCATGCCCGGCTTGACTTGGGCGTTGTGGTCCACCAGTTGGATAAGCGAGTTCAGCGCTGCTTTAGGAATACCTAATTGATGACTCATAATTTTTCTCCTTTCTGAATAATTTCTAACTAAGTTATATGATAATAATTATTGGAGGGTAATGTCAATCACAGGACTTCAAATAGTTTGCAAGCACTGCGGTTCTACCGACGTAGTGAAGGCTGGCTCTCAGTCTGGCAAACAGCGTTATCTATGCCACGTTTGCAAACGCAAGTTCAAAGCCGATAATGCTCCCTTCCACATGAAGGTATCAGCAATAATCCGTGCCAGTCCAACGTAATAGTTTAGATCTTCCAAAATTGCAGGCTTGTAGTCTATACTATATCACCCCCCGCTGTCAAGCGGTTTTTCGGGAATTTCATCGCATTTAGCAGAGAGTCCTCGCCTCTTGACTAGCAACGGGCTGCGTGATATTCTGAATGGTAACTTCGGGAAAGGAGCTAGAATATGCAGGCGCTGGGAAAACTCAAAAAAGTGTCAGAGTCAGGAAGCATTTTGCATGTAGTCATTGGGATTCTGGTGTTTGGTTCGATATGGGGGCTCGTGGAAGCTACTCTGGGCGGGGCTTTACATCTTATCCACTTCACATACAAAGGGGCAATTACAGGGGGCATCGGCATGTCAATCATGGCAACATTCGTCGTCATGTATCGGCGGCCCAAGCTCGCATTCTGGATTGCAGTTATCGCCGCCATGTTCAAACCGCTGAGCGCCGTGATTTACGGCCAACCTATCTTTGCTCCCTTCGTAGTGAACCCCGCCTCAGCAATCCTTCTGGAAGGACTGGCGTTCACCCTGGTGGTTAGCCTGCTGTTTAAAGGTTTTGAAAGCAGTATCAAGACGCGTATCGGTGCTGGTATTGCAGCCGGATACCTGAGCATCATCCTTTACGGCGTTCTGGCATCAGAGGTAGGTATGGGTAACTGGGCATCCTGGGGACTTGCTGAGAGGCTCAGTTCAATGTTCGCCAATGGTACAGGTCTAGCCATCGTCGGTACTTGTCTGCTGCTCCTGGGACACCTGGTGGGTACAAAGCTCCGACCCAATTTCTGGCAATTCAGTGATCTAAAGCCCAAGGCCTTCTATATTAGTACTATAGCCATCACGGCTTTTTGCTGGATTGGCGCGGTAGTTGCCTTCGCATCAGGTCTTTAGTGAGACTGCTCGTTGTAGGTGAACCAGGGTCGGGCAAGACCAGTTGGTGTAGGGAATACATCAACGGGCAGCGAGAATCTGGTTCGAGTGTCGGTGGAATCCTCTCACCGGCGATTGAGAAGCAAGGGCAACGAGTAGGCTCTAATGCACTTGACCTCCTTACTGGCAAAGAGATCCCATTTGCACGCCTGTCAGGCCATGGATGTTTCAAGGGAGGTGAAATGGTGGGTGACTATACCATTAGCAGGGACGGGATAATATTTGCCTGTGGTGCTATTAAACGGGCGGTTGAGAGCAGATGCGGCCTGGTGGTCATCGACGAGGTCGGCCCGTTGGAACTGGGTGGCAATGGGCTTATGCCCGCAGTCGAATTAGCCCTAGCTTCAGCAGTCAATGCGCTTATAGTAGTAAGGAGTTCGTTAAAAGGAGCACTTCAGAGGCATTTTTCTG
>Ga0209979_1000937_pt1 | contig 34888 bp, 34 predicted proteins | sample AnhtaG_FD_183114 | JGI IMG/M metagenome (GOLD analysis project Ga0209979, IMG submission 183114) | Deep subsurface microbial communities from Anholt, Denmark to uncover new lineages of life (NeLLi) - Anholt_01485 metaG (SPAdes) (version 2) | ecosystem: Environmental > Aquatic > Marine > Oceanic... | reverse complement strand
AAGAGAGCTCAGGAAGCTAATAGAGGGAAATAGACATTTGTTTGTGGAGAAATGGTGTGAATACTTCGGTAATCAGGGCGATTGACGTTTTAGCTATTAGTATTAGATTTGATGCAGACAGGATGCATGTCCAGCTATCCGATGGACGCGAAATCATTGTCCCATTGGAATGGTTTCCTTCCCTACGCAATGCCACAGATGAGCAGAGAAATAAGTGGCGACTTATTGGTAAGGGAGTAGGAATCCACTGGGAAGATCTTGATGAGGATATTTCGGTGGCAGGGCTACTGCGCTAGGTCTGAACCTTTTCCTTGCCATAACGAGGCCACTTCTGCCCTTGCAAGGCTCCCCCTTAGTATGGCTGATCAATGGCACTAAGAAGCGAGACTGACGGATATTGTGCTGAGTAAATCCTCCAGGGCTTGATAAAACAGCTTATCTCTGTTATCTTGGTAAGGAAACCTAACAGTAAGACGATAGTTTTAGAAGGAAACAATGGCAATAGTGAAAATTGGCCCCAAGCATCAGGTTACCATCCCTAGTGAGGTTTTCAGAGCCCTTAACCTTAAGGTTGGTGAGCAGGTAGAAGTTCAGCTTAAAGACAGGGTGATACATCTTATTCCTCAAAAACTTATTCCTAAAGAGCAAGCTTGGTTCTGGACCAAGGAGTGGCAGGAGAAAGAAAGGGAAGCTGACGAAGCAATTGTCTGTGGTGAAGTCTCAGGTCCTTTCGAAAGCGTTGACGCGCTAGTTAAACATCTCCAAGGCCGGAAGTGAAAATTCAGACCACAAAACCCTTTGATGAAGACTACCACGCCTTGCCTCAGGATATTAAACAGCGAGCCAATAAACAATTTGCCTTGCTACTGGCAAATCCGAGATATCCTTCACTGCGTTTAAAAAGGATGGTAGGGCATCCAGAAATTTGGGAAGGCAGCATCACCAGGAAATACCGTTTTACTTTCCAGATAGCGGGTGATACTTATATCTTGAGAAGAATTGGAGAGCACGAGAGGACTCTTAGAAAGCCTTAAATATACTCGCCAAAACAATCTGCTGTCGTCCGTCAGATAAGGGGTGGAGCTGGGTAGGCTTGCCTTTCTTTAGCCCCTTGTTAGCTGCGAGCGAAGCATGGCAATCCCACCTCAAATGTCATCCTGAGCCCTTCGCTCTCTGTCATTCTGAGGGAGAGAAGCGACCGAAGAATCTCGTGGTGCTCAGGACAGGCTCCGGCGTGGCAATCCGGCGGGATTTATCCCTGCCTTAGTGCTTGGGCACAAGCCCCAACCTTTTGGTAGTATAAGCGTAGTGCGACCCTTCAGGGTCGTGCACGAGGCTAAAGCCTCGCACTACATTTCCAACCAGCCTCATTCTGAGCCATTCGCTTCCTGTCATTGCGAGCCGAAGGCGTGGCAATCTGGCGCAAGAGGACGAAAACTGATTGGGGTAGCCAAGCCTTGGCCAAGTTTAATAATTTTCGCGAAGAGGACTATTTACCTATTGACAAGCTATTACCTGTAATTATATGCTGGCTACAGGCTAAATTTACCGCATATTTGGGATAAAATCTATTGACTAAATAAAGATATTGGTTAATAATTAGGTTTGAGGGAAGGTAAGTGGCTATAATTCAAAAAGAGATAAGATTGGTTGGCTCTAAAGGAGAGGGGAAGGTAATAGCCATCTTTGATAGCGGAGCTAGTTATTCTTGTATCCAGCCAGGGCTGGCCAAAGAACTTGGCATGGTAGAACCTCTTCCTGAACCAATGGATTTTGGCACCGCCAAGGAAGGTGAAAGCCTATCGGCGAGTGAGGCAGTTCGCCTTAACTTCCATCTCAATGGCTACAGATTCTCCGATGAGTTCATGCTCATTCCCAATTTATCTGAGCCGGTAATCATTGGTGCCGCCACCATGCAGAAATGGCGTCTGAAGCTAAATTTCGAAACTGACGAGGTCATCATTGACCCGCGGGTGACCAAACTCAGGCTTTTAGTAGCTAAGTTGGAGACTGGGTATGCAGATTAAAAACATTAGGGAAATCCTAGCTGAGGGCAAAAGCTATATCGAACTTGGTGATTCTATTCAGGCGAGTGAGAAGCTATACAAAGCTGCTGAAGAGGCAGTAAAGACTTTATCCCAGGTTTATGCCAATGGTGTTTGGAAAGAGATAGCAGAAAAGGGAAGATGGACATCACCGTTGCTCTTCAGGGCTGTAATCGAGATAGCGAGGAATTTGAAGAATGAGGAAATAAGGCACTACTGGAATACAGCTTGGACTCTTCATGTTGAGGGTTTCCATGAAGGAAGGCTGGAGATAGACTATGTTAAGGAAGAGGCCAGGGATATAGAGGAATTGGTAAAGCTGGCTGAAATAGGTATTGACAAATAAGGATAGGAAGGTATAATCTAGAGATAGGCTGTTTAAAAATGTAGTGCGAGGCTTTAGCCTCGTGCACGACCCTGAAGGGTCGCACTACGAAAATTAGAATGAGGCAAAATCAAACAGCCTTGAGAAACAAGGGGAGGTGATGCCTATGATGAATTCTCGAATGGGGTTGTCATTGCTCTTTCATTCTCCTCTCCCTTGACGGGAGAGGATTAAGAGCTTGTCCTGAGTTTATCGAAGGATCAGGGTGAAAGGTGAAGCAATCTCTAAGGGAGGTGGTAAAAAAACTCTGGTCCCGGGGTATACAGATGTAGTGCGAGGCTTTAGCCTCGTGCACGACCCTGAAGGGTCGTATTACAAAAAAGGGACAGCCTGAAATGAATGGGCTTGAGATTGAGGTTTAGTGAAGGATAGAAGTCAAAGGTCAAATGTAAGAGTTTCTAAAGACCCTTTGACTGGTAAACTTAAGGGAAAAAGACTATTATTGTACCGTTTGGGCTTGAAAAGTATTGACAAAAGAAATGTATCATAGTAAATTTATAGTAAATTTAGGGAAAACCTGGATCCTGAGAGGTCGATATCAGGGTCAGGTTATATGTATAGATACGGAATATCCGATAAGGAGGAATAAATAAATGAATAAATCTAAATGGCATAATAAGCTGGTCAATCTAGCGGTTGCCTTTGCCCTGGTGTTTTCGCTCGGGATAGTAGCGGCGCTGCCGGTGTCAGAGCCGGTGATGGCCTCACCGGGTGCTGCTGCGCTGACTGTGAATATAACCGCACCGGCAGAGAACATCACCTTTTCTGTTTGCGAAAACTTCGACTTAAAGTTCACCATTAAAAACACCGGCAATGTTACGGCTGAAATGGTTAACGCAACCGTGTTTCCAAGTTCCAAAGTTAACGTGGATGGTCTTGCGGCTGGTCAGTCGTACACTGTAGCAACTATAGCGAGCCTGGCACCTAATGCGACCAGCCCAGTATATACAGTGAAAATGCACTGTGCTGGGGCTGACGAGCCTGGTTATCTGAGCTCGATTCACGTGATGCCAGCAGGCGAGGAAGAGGGAGAGGAGCTCCCATCTGCAAGTCTGAAATCGATGATTGTTCACTTTCATCAGGTATTCGGAGTGACTTGTAAGGTTGACCCCAATCCAACCAAGCACTGTCACAATGTGACCTTCACTGCCACCGTTGGTGATGGAGCAGTATATAATGTGACCTGGGAATGGGATTTTGATGATGGAAGCCCGCTGGAATCTGGCACGATTGGGGAGAGTGAGAATCCATTTTCTGTAAAACATCACTATTCCAATAACACTACAGGTTCTAAAGTCTTTCATGCCTGCATCACTGTGACTGACGACTCAGATATTACGGCGGAGTGCTGTAAGGATGTAGTGGTGTATCCAAAGCTTGCGGTTAGCTGCAATGCCACTCCCAACCCCACTAAGGAAGGTCATGAAGTGGAGTTCACTGCAGACGCAGTTGGAGGTATTCCAGAGGGAGAGAGTGATTGCGTTTACTCTTGGTCCTGGGACTTTGGCGATGGTGTTGGAACCAGCACAGACCAGAAGCCAACTTATACCTATGATACTGCTGGAAACTACACCGCTATTGTTACCTTGGATGATGGTCCCGAACTGGGTAATACCGCGAATTGCAGCGTTGAAATACGTGTGTATCCCGGGCTTAACGTTACCTGTGATGCTGAACCTGAGATAATCAAAATACCTCATTGCGTGAACTTCACTGCGGAGGCAGTTGGAGGAGTTCCTGGTAACTCTCTCAGCTGGAGTTGGAATATCACCAATGAGGATACAAGTGTAGTTGTTCATACTGCGGACACGCAGAATGTGACCTGCTGGCACCCCTCAATTGCTGGCAACTACTCTGGTACTGTCACTGTGACTGACGAGAAGTTAGGAAATAGTGCTAATTGCTCTACTAATGTGAGGGTGTATGGCGGGGTCAATGTTACCTGTGATGCTGAACCCGACCCAGCCCATGTGTGCAACGAAGTAAACTTCACTGCTGAAGTCACTGGAGGTTGGCCGGAGGCTAGCTACAACTGGACCTGGGTGTTCAAGAATGAAGATACCAGCGAGGTGGTAGGAACCAGCGAGGAGCAGAATCCCAGTTTCACCTTTATGTGTGTAGGGAATTACAGCGGCTTTGTTGAGGTATGTGATAACCTGACACCGACGAATTGTGGTAATTGCACTGCTAATGTGACGGTCATCATCGAGCCGCCTGAACTAATTGATCCTGAACTCAACGAAACAGTATTAAACAGATGGGTTAGCTTCGAGTGGGAAGACATCGGCTGCTGCAACTACACGCTGCAAGTGTGGCAGAAGGATGGCGCAGGGGATAAGGTATTGCTAGTAGAGACTGGCAAGGATAATACCTGGTCAGGCTGGATTATGGATAACGACAAATACAAGTGGCAGGTTACTGCTACGGATAGCTGTGGCATCAACGCTACCTCTGACCTATCATACTTTGAGGTCCAGGATGCCACCTTGAATGTTGCCGTTACAAGGCCTGCAGAAGATGCTTCCTGGGCTGGAGGCTCAACGCAGACTATCATGTGGACAACGAATCGAGTTGACTCAACCGCAAGTGGCTTTGGTGCTGTCGGTGATGAGGTAATTACAGTTGATCTGTCATACTCATCTGATGGTGCCACCTGGACTCCTATAGCTACTGGTCAACCGGAAGATGGTGTCTTCTCATGGAGCGTACCGGAGATTAACAGCAACAACTGTCTAATCAAGGCCGAGGCCAGTGATGGTTATGGCAATTACGGTGTTGGCTACAGCGGCGTATTCACTATAACCTCAGCGCCACCGGTAGTTACCAGCTACGACATACCTCTAGCTGCGGGCTGGAACCTGATGTCGCCGCCGCTGATACCAGACGATAGCGACATAGATGTGGTCATTAGTGCTGCTAATCTTGCCTCTGGCAATGTGGGCAATGTAGCTTTGGTATACTACTATGATGCTGGTGATTACTATGGACTGGGTGTTGACTGGCGATATTGGAGTGGTCCTGGTACTGGTGACTTGCCCACTATTGAGGATGGTCTGGGCTACTGGTTCTTTATGAACAGTGCTGATACTCTAACGATTCACGGGACAGTGATGCCATCAGGACTCACTTTGCCGCCTACGTACGATGTAGTCTCAGGGTGGAACATGATTGGATTCAAATCAACGGCTAATATGGCTAATGAAACTTATCTCATTAGCATAGTTGGCAAGTACATGGTGTTGTATGGCTTCGATGCTGATGCGGCGGAATACTTCACGGTTTATCCGCTGGGCCAGCATGGCGGCAAGATGGAGCCAGGGCATGGCTACTGGATCTGGATGGATAGCGCTGGCACAATTGTGCCTCCGTAAAGAGCAAGCTACTATAAGGGAAGGGCTTTCCTGCCCTTCCCTTATGGGAAGGAGAATGAGCTATGAAAGTTAAGTTACGAGTGTTGGTTATACTAGCAATTTGTGCCTTGCTATTGCCTGCTACGGTTCTGGCTGATCTGGGTCCTCCAGTTATGTTTAAGGGGACTGTAAAGATTGGTGGTGAGGATGCGCCTGTGGGTACTATCATCTCAGCGGAGATAGAGGGGGGAGTGGTTAAAACGAATGCGCCTGCTGGCATTCCTACAGCAGGGTATTATCAGTTGCCTATTCCGAACAACGGTTACATAGGCAAGACGGTAAAGTTATACGTGGATGGTGATTTTGGTGGACAGGGTACATATCCAGACCCCTTTCTAACTCCGTATGTGATTGTTAACTTGAGTGTGGCAGGGGTGGTAAGGTATAGCCTCATCCTCTCCAGCACGGTAGGTGGGGAGGTGACTAGGCCTGGTGAGGGAACTTTCCCTTATGATGAGGGCATTGTGGTGCGCTTGACAGCTACCCCGGACAAGTGTTATGAGTTCGACGAGTGGACTGGTGAGGTAGCTGATGTGGCTGATGTGCATGACTCAAGTACCACAGTGACTATGAACGGGGATTATGAAATTGTTGCCGAATTCGTCCCCATACCGCCCTACTTAGTGGTTAATAAGTCAGTGAGTCCAAGTACCATCGGGCAGAAAGGCTCTGGGCTTAAGCCCGAGGAGGCTAGAGTTACTCTCACCGTTAGCGGTGTGTGTGACCCGGAGGGTTATCTGACCGATATCGTGGTCACCGATGTCTTGCAGAGCTACATCACTCTGGAGGATGGCTTTACCATTGAGCCAGACATCGAGACCGCTGATGGGACCACTACGCTGGTCTGGGATGTGGGAGAGCTGGACACAACCGGTGAGTGGACAGTATCGTTTGATATCAGTTCCGACAAGTGTGGCCGGGTTCTGGTAGATGTGGTTGATGAGTCTAAGGTGACATACAATATTGCTGAGGACATGTTTGGGTACAGCTCTGTTGTCATAGGTACTGAAGCGGTGTCTTTCCCGGCAACTTACTTAAATGTCCGCTGTCCTAGGGAAGTTGTTGTAGGGGTGCTACCACCTGAGCCGGCAAAGATCGGAGCTTCATATCTCTACATCTCACCGGAGCAGATTGTACCGAGCCAGTGGGTTGAAATTTCGGCCAACATCTACAATAGAGGCGGAACGAAAGCAACCCACACCGTTGCCCTTTACATCAATGGCTATCTGGCCCAGAGCCAGACAGTTGGTGTTTCCCCGGGAGGTACCGAGCTGGTGGTCTTCCGGGTTCGTGCGGACAGCGAGTTTCTTGGGGGAATTTACACTGGACCAGGCGAATACATCGCTAATGTGGAAGGGATGGTAGGACAGTTCTTTGTCCTGGCTCCGGCAGCAGCAGCACCCGCAGCCTTCGGTGGTCCGCTGGGCACGGGTGGCATAATAGCCATTGTGGTTATTGTGATAGTGCTCATTGTAGGTCTGGTCTTCGGGTTGAGAAGAGAATAACTCATTAAACAGAGACTGAAGCAGGGCGGCTTTCAGCCGCCCTGCTTTCTTTTTGTCATTGCGAGTGAAGCGAAACAATCTCCTCTCCCTTGACGGGAGCTTCGTAGTGGCGGGGTTCATCCCCGCCATATTGCTGCATTTGTGGCTGGGTCGGGGACAAGCCCCGACCCTACGAGACTGAATGCTGACCGCTGAAAGCTGATAGCTGCCTATAATGTCATTGCGAGGCACGCCCCCCTTGTCATTGCGAGGAGTGCTAGCGACGAAGCAATCTGGCTTTTCTCACAGCTTTTTTGACCGCTGACCGCTGGTGGCTGACTGATTATAAACGGGCTCGTTTAACTTGATTTTTGCTTTCTTTTAGATTATAGTAATACCAAAAATATTTCAATACCAAATTGGAGGTAAGGATATGCCTAAAGTTGTCAACAGGACTGCCATTACTAAGAAATCCCAGATTACTTTGCCAAAGAAGGTGAGGGAGATTTTGAAAGTGAAACCTGGAGACCAGGTCAGTTTCCAGATAGAGGGTAACGAGGTCAAGGTCGTTCCTGTCCCTTCTTTGCTTGAGGAGAACTTTGGCAAGGTAAAGCCAAGAAGAACACCTGAAGATTTTAAAGAGCTAAGGAGAGATTTTGAGGAGGGAGTGGGGAAGGAAGTCTTGAAGGGATAATAAAGGTTATGCGTTTCATAGATACCAACCTATTTCTTCGTTACTTCACCCGGGATGATGAGGAAAAGGCAGATGATGTTCTGAAATTGCTGAAGAAAGTGGAGAGGAATGAAGAGAAAGTTACTACCAGCCCTTTAGTGATTTTTGAGCTGGTATTTACCTTAGAGAGCTACTACAAAGTTCCCAGAAAGGAAATTAAGAAGCTTCTCCAACCTCTGCTCAACCTCAGAGGTTTAAGATTGGATTTCAGAGACGTCTTTGAATCAGCGCTGGAGCTCTATTCCCAAGAGAAACTGTCCTTTGCTGATGCCTTCAATGCTTGCTTTATGCAGAAAAGAGAAATTAAGGAAATCTATAGCTTTGATGAAGATTTTGACCAGGTGGAGGGGATTGACCGGGTTGTCCCTTAATCCCGGCGCAGCCTTTTCTGTCATTGCGAGGAGCGCTAGCGACGAAGCAATCTGACAGCTTTTCTCATAGCTGACTGCTGAAAGCTGATAGCTGCCTAATAAATGTAGTGCGACCCTTTAGGGTCGTGCATTTGTGTACGGCAGGCGCAATATAGCTTTGTAGTGGCGGGGTTCATCCCCGCCTCAGTGTGCCTGCATGATTTGGTCGGGGACAAGCCCCGACCCTACGAGACTGACTGCTGATAGCTGGCGACTCTCGACCATTGACTATTGACTATTCTGTCATTGCGAGTGAAGCGAAACAATCTCCTCTCCCTTGACGGGAGAGGATTAAGGTGAGGGTGAATTCAACCTGACATCTGGCAGCTGCTTATAATGTCATTGCGAGGAGCGCTAGCGACGAAGCAATCTCGCAACTTTTCTAATAGCTGACCGCTGACAGCTGGCAGCTACCTACCGACTATTAACTATTTTTGTCAAGGCAAGGATGTCAAACGGCGTATTGACATTAACTATCCTTGAGGTTTTCCTTGACGGGCAAAGATTAGCAATGATAGACTTCAGTTCACTGTACAGGTTAGATAGAGGGAGCATCTATGAGGAATGTAGAAAGAGAATATAGCTACACTGTAGTATTGGAGCTGGAGACTGATGCTGAGTTCGCCGGATACTATAATGCCCGAGTGCCAGCACTTCCGGGATGCTTTAGCTATGGCGCCACCAGGGACGAAGCATTAGCCAATATAAGAGAGGCTATTCTCTGTTACCTCGAGGACCTCAAAATCCATGGTGAACCTGTACCAGAAGACATACCTCCTCCTTGCTTGGAAAGAGTCAAAGTAGCCTTATGACCAGGTTACCTAGAGTTACGGCAACTTACTCCATTAGCTGATGGCTGATAGCTGACATCTGACAGCTACTTACTGGAACGAGAGTTTGACATAGATACGCCTGCTGTGGTATACTAAAACAAGATAGTTGGAATATCGGAATGTAGGAGTAAAGCCATGTCGCAATTGATTCAAATCCGTAAGAAGGCGCAACTTACACTACCGCAATCCGTACGTAAGGAATTGGGCCTTAGAGAAGGTGATTTCCTTGATGTTCGAGTTCAAAACGGAGCGATAGTGCTCAAGGTAAAGAAAGTAGTGGATAGAGAGCAGGCATGGTTTTGGACCAGGCAGTGGCAGGAGGGTGAAGCGGAAGCTGAGGAGGATATTCGCTCTGGCCGGTTGCACCATTTTGCTGATGCCAGTAAGGCGATAGACTTCCTCCATAAGACAGCGAGGGATGCCTCAGCTAAATCCAGCGAGCCTGTCGAGTAATGCCCATTGAGCTTACTGAGCGATTTGTCCGGCAATACGCAAAATTGCCTCGGGCAGTGCAGAGGAAGGTAGATAAGGCGCTTCATCTTCTGGAGGCAGATTTTAGACATCCGGGACTTCACAGCCATCAAGTAGAGAGTGCTCCGGGCATTTTTGAAGCCTACGTTGATAGCAAGTATCGGGTGACTTTCGAGCGACGCCGAGATGTATTCGTTATGCGTAATCTTGATAGCCACGACGAGTGTTTGAGAAAGCCCTGAGCAGTGCTAGAATTGAACGCCAGCCTTTCATCCCTCCTATCTTGTCATTGGGAGCACTTCGGCTTCGCTCAGTGTAAACTCCGCGAAGAATCTCTTGGCGCTCAGGGCGAAGTCCACGAAGCAATCTCCTCTCCCTTGACGGGAGAGGATTAAGGTGAGGGTGAATTCAAGCTGGCTACTGACTGCTACCCGCTATTTATTTGCCCATTACTAAAATACGCGGTGAAGCAATTGACAGATGTTATGCTTAAATGTTAGTTTAATTTGTGTAATCACGTTAAGGGCAAGTTGAATAATCTAGAAATATGGACGAGAAGGATAAATTCAGCTTTGTCTTAGGCCAGAAAATCAATTAGGAGGTTTGCTGATATGGATAGAAGAGTCTTTAGGAGAAAGGGATGGTTGGGAGTAGTTCTCAGCCTTGTTTTATGCCTTGCTCTGGTCTTCTCCGTTGCGCCGCCGATGGCGGCTGAGGAGGCTGAAGAAGGCTGTGATTCCTGTCAAGCTTACCCCATCATGCGTCCCGACATGGAGACCCTGTGGGAATGGATAGAAGCCTACAATGATGCCCCCAGGGCTGAGATGGAGCGGGAGGGCTTTGAGGCTGCCGATTTCGGGGCATCTAAGGACCTGCTCAGCCACCTGGACTACACAGCATCTGAACGCAACCAGGGCAATTGCGGCAACTGCTGGGCCTGGGCTGGCACCGGCTGTCTCGGCATCGCCCTCGATGTCCAGGAAGGGACAAAAGACCGCCTCTCGGTGCAGTATGTGAACTCCTGCAAGAGTACTGGGAATTATGCCTGCTGCGGCGGCACACTGGAAGATTTTACTGACTTCTATGACCCCCCTGGCGGGAAAGGGATGTGCCTCCCCTGGGGCAACACCGAGGCTGATTGGCATGATATTTCCAAGAACTGTGCTAGCGGCTCGTCGGATGTGGCTTGTGGCTCAATCTTCACCGACCCCAACTACCCCATCACCTCCATTGAGGCGCAGGTGGTTGCCACTGTGCCGCCGGATGTAACAAGTGATGCCGAGGCAATCGCCAATATCAAGACTATGCTCAATCAGAATAAGGCTGTCTGGTTCGGCTTCCGTTTGCCTGATGACCCTGCCTGGACTGGCACGAACGGTTTTATTACTTTTTGGAATAATGGTAGCGAGGGCGACGTTTATGACATGGACCAGTTCTGCGGTGATAGCTGGGTTATTGGACAGGGCGGCGGTCATGCCATCCTCTGCGTGGGCTATTATGACGATGGTGGCAGCAACCGCTACTGGCTGCTGCTCAATAGCTGGGGGACGACGAGTAACCGCTCCCACGGGCTTTTTCGCATAGATATGGACATGGACTACGACTGTACCTATACATATGGCACTCAGCAAGTTCCGGCTTTTGAGTGCTGGGTTCTGGATGTTACCTTTTGGAGTGTGCCTGACATCACGGTTGACCCCACCAGCTTTGGGAAAACGCTGCCGCCAGACACAACTCACAACTACACGCTGACCATCGGCAATGATGGCACTGCCGACCTTACCTACGATATAGCTGATTATGAAACCACGGGGTTCACTGCTCCCAGAGGGGTAGAAGCTCCGGAATTGACGCAGGATAAGGAAGAAGGTCCGATTGAGCTGATAAAGCTTAGTCCCTCAGAGCCAATGTCTTTTGCTGTGCCACCTTTCCTGGGTGATGGCGTTCAGGAAGAAATAGCCTACGATGATGGTGGGGCTGATAATGCTTTCTCGTTCTATGACGCTGGTGGTATGTTTGCCGTCAGGTTCACGCCATCGTCATATCCCGTGGCGCTGCAGACTGCCAGGATTTGCCTCTGGCCCGAATGGCCTGATTCTGACCACGAACAGTTTGCTGTTAAGGTCTATGATGACGGCGGTGCCGGTGGCGAGCCGGGTATATGCCTGGGGAGTGTTCCCGACACAGCAAGTGCTTGGGGATGGTGGGATGTGGATATATCCGGGCTGGGAATAACCATTACCGGGGGCGATTTTTACATCGCCTATGAGCAGCTTACTGACTCCCCTGATTGTGAGGGGCTTTGCGCAGATACGACCGCCCCCGATGAGCGTTCTTGGGTGTGGGATGGACTGCTTTGGTGGCAGGTGGAGGACTCTATAGGGCCTGGGCCTGAGCCGCTGGACTGGATGATTCGCTGCGTGGTGGAGAAGCCAGATTGCGCCTGGCTTAGCGAGAGTCCGACATCGGGCACGGTTGCCCCCGCTGGTTTGGAGGAAATAACCCTCACCATAGATACTACCGGGCTTGCTGCTGGCGATTACAACGCTGACATACTAATATCAAGCAATGACCCGGGCGAGCCAGAGGCGATAGTCCCGGTAACTTTGCATGTAAGCGAGGGAGCTACCAGCTGTGACATAACTCTGGCTCAGGGCTGGAACCTGGTGTCCCTGCCGCTGATACCGGATAGCACCGCTATCACTGATATCATCAGTGCGGCGAATCTCGCCTCTGGCGATGTGGGCAATGTGGTTTTGGTCTATTATTATGATGCCTCCAGTGAATCATGGCTGTGGTACGATGGTTCCCCATGGGGCAGTTTGCCCACCATGGAGGATGGTCTGGGTTACTGGATATTTGTAAATAGCGCTGACACTCTGATAGTTCACGGGTCGGAGACGCCGCCGCCTGCGTATGGAGTTATTCCGAAGTGGAACATGATTGGATTTACATCAACGGTTGATATGGCTCACGAAACTTATCTTGTTAGCATAGCTGGCAAGTATTCGTTCCTGTATGGGTATGAAGGTGGGGCTGAGGGATGGTTCTACGTTGTGCCGCTGGGTGACCATGATGGCAAGATGGAACCAGGGCATGGCTACTGGATCTGGATGAATGACGGAGGCACAATTGTGCCTCCGTAAGGGGGAAGACTATGAGTAGAGTAAGGACTTTCCTGCCCTTCCCTTGCGTGAAAAGGAGGGAAAACTGTGAAAATTAAGTTATTGTTGGCTATATTGGCAATTTGTGCTTTGTTATTGCCTGCTGGAGTTTTGGCTCAACCGCCATCACCGCCACTGCTTTTTCAGGGCAGTGTAACCATAGGAGGTGAGGATGCACCTGTAGGCACTGTTATCTCAGCAGAGGTAGAGGGAGTGGAGGTTGCCACGAATGGGCCGGATGGCATAGCTGAAGCGGGCAAGTATGCTTTGGCTGTTCCGAATAAAGATTACACGGGAAAAATAGTGGTGTTCAAGGTGGGTGGAGTCGTTGGTGGACAGTGTGAATATGCTGACCCTATGAAAACGGCCGTTGTCTCTTTTGACCTGAGTGTAGAGGTAGGTTCACCGCCAGCAGGGCCTCCCCCCAGTGGAATGCCTTTCCTTGGCGGGCTGAGCACAAGAGCCATGATTGGCATTGTGGCGGCTGCTGTGGTGGTCATTGCTGCCATAGTGTTCTTTGTTGTGCGGAGGAGACGGAGATATTATTAGGGCAGGACTGAGAGTAGGGGCGGCTAAAAGCCGCCCTTTTGCGTCATTGCGAGGCATGCCGCCAGTGCTGAAGCAATCCCGCGGGTAAGGTGGATAGAAGGCTAATCGTAGTGGCGGAGTTCATCTCCGCCTCGGTCGGGGACAAGCCCCGACCCTACAAGTCTACGAGATTCTTCAGTCGCTGTCGCTTTGCTCAGGGCTTCGGCTAACCCCTCAGAGCCTACGGAGAGGGCTCAGAATAAGGGCGGTTAAAAATGTAGTGCGAGGCTTTAGCCCTGTGTAGTAGCGAAGATTACTACACGGGGTAGCCTCGTGCACGACCCTAAAGGGTCGCACTACATTTATTGGGCAGCTACCAGCGGTCAGCTCTCAGCTTGAATTCACCCTCACCTTAATCCTCTCCCGTCAAGGGAGAGGGGACTGTTTCGCCTTCGCTCGCAATGACGGGGTGAGGGAGGCTGGCAATGACAGGTGAAAAAGGGCTCGGAGCGAAGGTGTGTTCCTAAGGGTAGAATTTGATTTCAGCTAACGGGTAGTGTTTAGTATTATAGGTGACCAGAGTAAGCCCATGAATAATACAGGTAGCAGCTATAATAGCAGCTGGTATTCCTAATGTCGTGCCTTTCCGGCGGCACTCTGTAATGCACTCGCTAGCCTTGTCAGCTACTTGGCGGTCAAGGGGATAAACCTCGAGAGAATCCAGAAAGACGTTGGTTTTCCTTTCCTCACCACTCTTAGCTCCGAGCTTGACCTCGATAATAGAGATGGGAGAGCAGGCTGGAATTCCCGCTGATTGTAGCGTTCTGAGTAGCTCTAAAGTTTCTTTTTGCCCTCGAAGAGCCCAGATAATCACATCCGAGTCAATGAGGAATTTCATAGATGCCCTTTATCCTTTCGTGGTAGGAGTTTCTTACCCTGTCCAAATAGCGGCGTATATCTTCATTGGTGGTTAAATCAGGGTGATTCTCATCTGTCCATGCTCCTGCTGCTTCATCCAGAGCTTTAAGAAATCTCTCCCGGGCTATTTTTTCTCTGGCAGCCTCGACCACAAATTTACTCCTTTTCCTTTTGCCCACCAGTTGGTCTATAGTTTGCAAAAGCTCAGTGGGAAAGACTAAATGAGTCTTATTTTTGTTACTCATATATTCCCCCATAAAAGTTAATAATTTGGTTCCACTTTAGGGTAACACGAAAACCAAATTTGGGCAAGATGTCATTGCGAGGAGTGAGATTCCTTGCTTGTGCTTGGAAGGGGCTCCGCAATCTACGCGTTGAAGCTCTAAATCCCAAACAAATCCCAATATCTAAATTCAAAGTTCAAAGCCGTTTTGGTCATTTGATATCGTTTAGTATTTCGGATTTAGTATTCAGAATTTTGTTTTCGTGGGATTGCCACGCCTTTGGCTGGCAATGACAGGAAGCGAATAGCTCAGAATAAGGGTGGTTAAAAATGTAGTGCGAGGCTTTAGCCTCGTGCACGACCCTGAAGGGTCGCACTACGAGAATTCGGATGAGGCAAAATTAAACGGGCTCAGAATGACATTTGAGGTGAGATTGCCAGGCTTTGGCACGCAGTGACAGGTGGAAGGGCTTCGCAGTGATGGGGAGATTCTTCGCTTCGCTCAGAATGACAAAGAAAGTCAAGGGAGAGGAAGTTTGGTTGGCTTGGTGAGTTGACATAATATTAACCCAGTTTGGCAGCTTCTGCTCTGACGAGGCGCCGAATTCTCTTATGGATTTCCAGGGGGCGGGAGATATCCTTCGTTTCAGCCAGCCAGTGGAAGTGTTCCCGGTTACCCTTTCCACCGGCTTTTTCTTTTTCCTTGACTGTCAGTTCCACGGCCCACCGTTTGCCTCTCTCCCAGGCTTCCAGAACTATCCCTAAATCATCCAAGCTTGTAGATGCCAAGCCCATGGTGGAGTAGGGTAGGGCATATTCATTGGCATTGAAGGCGATGGCTAAACCGCCAGCCTTATTCACGGTTTGAAGCATTTTGAAGTCGGTGATGCTATCTCCCACCGCTATCCAATGGGAGAGAGGTTTTCCTAGCCTGGCGCTGAAATGCTCCAGTGCCTCTATCTTGCGTTTCCCACCTACGGGTTTAACTTTATTTATGATTCTCCCTGAACTTGTCCTGAGCAGCTCTTGCCAGTAAAAGCGGTCCAGTGTTTGTTTTATCCTGGCATCGTCTACCTCTGGGGTGAGGGTGATAAATTCCCATTCGGCTCGCTCCAGCAGGGTGAAATCATCCTGGTTTTGTAGCTGGCAAATCTGGTCCAGGGGGAAGGAAGTGCAAGCTACATTTTGATCTGGGATTCCCAGCCTTTGTGTGATGGCAAAAGCATATTGCTCATAGCTGGTGCTGATGCAAAATATCTGCCATCCTTGAGATTTGAGCCTGGAGATTAAATCAGAGGCACCGGGGGTCAATTTAGCTCCTTGCCCCATAGTGGCGATTTGTTTTTCCCTTATTCCATGGCGGGCAAGGAAAGGAGCGATGAGGGCCAGGGTATCTCCGGGCTCATAATCCTGCCTGCCTTCCAGGGTTAACAAATCATCGTACCTGCTGATGACTTCAAAAATCCTACTACCGTGGGGCAATAGCTTCATCAACTCATAGGCATTATCTTGAGGAGCTAGAGGACCTTCAAGGTCAAAACAGATTAAATTCATTTCAATATTACCTCCTATCCTTTTGTTCCGTAATCGGGATTGCTTCGGCACTCTGTGCCTCGCAATGACAAGAAGAAAGTGTAGCTCGTAATGATATTTTGAGTAGCCATCAGCTTTCAGCCTTCAGTTATCAGCGCTTCGTAGTGCGAGGCTTTAGCCTCGTGCCCACATAACGGCACGACCCTGAAGGGTCGCACTACATCTATTTAAGTCGCTATCAGTTTATTTATTTTACTACTAAGGTCATAGCCATCAATTGACCTTTCCTGGGCATCAACGACTTTACCGTCTCTGATGCTGATGCTGCCCTGGCTTAGAGCTTTAAGGGTGGAGATGATGAGAGGAAACTCCCGGGCAAGCTCATGTTGGCGAATGAGGCGAAACAGCGTGTCTTTATCGCCTTTTTGCCAATATCGGTCGAAGGGTTCGTGGTTGATGGAAAAAAGGCAGTAGCTGATTACAGGTCCTCGATCCAATTCGGGGGTCACCAGGTGCATCATGGCCCCAGCTTGCTCAGCTTTGTCTTCTATCAACTGCCATATTACCTCTTGCCAACTACCCACAGGTCCACCAGGAGGTGCTGGGTGAAGGTTAATCATGTTGTATTTTCGGCATAGCTCTTCTCCTATGATGAGCATGTAGCCAGCGAGGACACAGAGGTCGGGGGCGAATTGTTCAATTCTCCTGTTTACCTCTCTATCATATTCCAGACGCCAGTTCCTCCCCGCTTCTGTCAAAGAGGTGTCATTGCGAGCCCTTCGCTTCTTGTCATTCTGAGGGGTTAGACGAAGCCCTGAGCATAGCGAAGGGACAGCGACTGAAGAATCTCGCTCAGGACAGGCTCCGCGAAGCAAGCTCAACTTGAATTTCCTGTGGGAGAAACAGATGAGGGGGATGCCGTAGCTGTGAACTAACTCGAAGAAGGAGTCGCTTTCCTTCGATTCGCCAGGCTCTCGATTGCTAAAGACGAAGCTAATTTTCCCTGCTATATCGCTGGTAGCGATACTTTCTTGCACCGCTTGCAAAAGCTGCCGTGCCGCTTCATCCCTGCCGGTGGAGAACCAACCAATGTTTAGCAAGACTTAGCTTTACCCCTTTCGCAGTGCGACCCTTTGGGGTCGTGCACGAGGCTAAAATCAGCCACAAAAATCAGCGATTTTTGCGGGAACCCAATAAAGCCTCGCACTACGTTTTTAAACACCTCGAAAACGCTTATTTACCTTCACCCAGATGGTAGCGCAGTGAACTAAAGGGTTAGACCTGTGCCCAAATATCTTCCCTCGGGATAAACTGTCTAAGAAATCACTCGGGCTGTTGAATTCAGGCATTTCCACGTAAGCCCGGCCAATTTCGCCTAATGTGTGAGCATCGCTTCCGGCGCTGGCACCTAGCCGATATTCCACTGCTAATCGCCACGCTTTGTTGGAACCGCCAGAAAAGGGAGAGCGTGAATTAAAAACTTCAATTATATCGACCTGGGATACAATCTCTGGTGCTAGGAGATTGTTTCGCTTGCTCGTAGCTAACAAAGAGGGTGGACGGCCAAATGGATGGGGAATGCCGACCAACCCACCTTGACTTTTTATTCGGGCTATTGTTTCCTCGGGGGATAATCCCTTGGGGACTTCTTCGCTGAGAAATAAGCCTATCAATTCACCCATAGAGGTCATAATTTCCTCGGCGATGATTACCTTAAAGGGAGCCATCTCCTTTAGCTTCAAAGCTCCAGAAATGGTGTTATGGTCAGCCACGGCAAGGCAGTTTAGGCCTATCTTAAGACACTGGGCAACGATTCCTTCCAAAGGCGTATTGCAGTCTACAGAGTAGCAGGTGTGAACATGTAAATCAGCTTTTATCAACTTGCCCTTTCTAAGTATTCCCCGCTGCGGGTATCAACTTTGATGATGTCCCCTGCGTTAATAAAAAGAGGAACCGGAATGGTAATGCCGGTTTCTAGCTTGGCTGGCTTATTGCCCCCAGTAGCCGTATCCCCTTTAAAGCCAGGGTCCGTCTCTGTAACCTGAAGCTCTACAGTAACAGGCAACTCTATGTTTACCGCTTCACCCTTAGAGGTCAGAATCTCCAGGTTTAGCCCTTCTTTGAGGTAGTTTATGCTCTCTCCTATTTGAACTGCGGCCAATGTTATTTGCTCGTAGCTCTCATTATCCATAAAGTAGTAAAGGTCACCATCGTTATAAAGATATTGGACTGAGCGGTGCTCCAGAAAGGCTGGTGCAAATTTGTCGCTGGCCTGAAAGGAGCGTTCGATGACATTGCTGCTGCGGATATTGCGAAGCCGTAATCGAATCTGGGCTGAGCCTCGCCCTATCTTAATATGATGATATTCAGTAATCTGATATATTTCTCCATCTAGCTCTATGGCGATTCCCTTCTTCAATTCCCCAGCATTAATCATGTAATAGCCTCCATCACTTAAAAGCAGTCAGCAGTCAGCAGTCAGCAGTCAGCTATCAGATTGCTTCGCTTTGCTCGCAATGACAAAAGGCTGTCTTTGCGAGGAGTAGTCCCCGGCCAAGTAATGTGAGGGGGAGAGTGAGACTCCCTTGCTGCGACGAAGCAACCTCCTTACTTATTGATTCACGTGACATACTGTAATGCTTTTCCTGACCTGGTGAGCACTTTGGCTCTGCCTTTTTCTAGAGTCACCACATCCTCAATTCTAACACCACCATATCCTGTGAGGTAAATCCCTGGCTCTATGGTAAAGACCATGCTATCGGCAAGCAAGTCTGATGAAGTGGCAGATAGCGCAGGGAGTTCGTGTATTGTTAGCCCGACACCGTGACCCAGACCATGTCCGAAATTATCCCCATAGCCAGCTTGCTCAATGACACTCCGAGCTAACTTATCAGCCTCAGCGGCAGTCATGCCGGACTTGATTCTGTCTATAGCTAGGAGCTGTGCTTCTAAGACGATATTATAAATAGCTGATAGCTGATAACTGGCAGCTTCCAGATTCTTGCCCAAGCATAAAGTGCGGCTAAAATCGCTGCAGTAACCACCAATTCTGGCTCCCATATCAATCAGCACTGGTTCGCCGGAGCAAATTATTTTTTCTGTAGGTTTAGCATGAGGTAGAGCTGAATTGGGGCCTGAGGCTACTATAATTTCAAAAGGCACTCCCTCGCTCCCATTCCGGCGAAGGAATTTCTCAATTTCCCAGGCTATTTCCTTTTCTGTTACACCGGGGTGAATTATGGCTTTAGCCTGCTCAAAAGCAGCACCAGTTAACTCCACGGCCTTTATGATAAGCTCTAATTCCTCTGGCTCCTTTATGGAGCGAAGGTGCTCCGCCAGATTAGTGGTGGGAATAAGCTCCAAGTTTAACTGTCTGCCTTTTATCGTTTCAGCGAGCTGGTGATGAGCAGCGAAGGAAAGGTGCTCCGCCTCAAAACCTAATTTATGCCACCCTAAGTTGGATACCAACTCGGGGAGCCAGTTATGTGGCTCTCCTTTAATCTGGATGATTTCGAAATCTTGCGTCTCTTTCTTAGCTCGCTCCGTATAGCGGAAATCGGTAGCTAAAAGGGCCTGGCTATCTGAGATGAGCAGCCACCCTGAGGAGCCGGTAAATCCAGAGAGGTAGCAGCAGTTTTTTGGCTGAGAAACTAAAAGGCCATCCAAGCCCTTTTCGGCAATCAGAGGTCGCAACCTCTGCAATCGGCTTACGGTCAACCTTCTCCCCTCAGTTGGGCTACTAAAGCTCGCAAGGCAGCGATATACCCTCTCCAGCCTAAGCCACTGATTTGCCCTTTGGCGATGGGAGCTATTACAGACCGGGCTCGCCATTCCTCGCGGGCATAAATATTGGATAAATGAACTTCAATTATTGGCAGCTTAGTATCGGCTAAAACATCGCCTAGGGAAAGACCATAGTGGGTAAGAGCCCCAGGGTTGATGATTATGCCACTTGCTGAATCCGCTTGCTCTTGAATGAAGTCTATAAGTGTGCCTTCACTATTAGATTGGAAGGTTAGCACCTCTATATTTAATGCCTCACCCTGCTCCTTTATCAGGGAATCGATCTCGGCTAAAGTCTTATCTCCATAGATTTCTTTGTCTCGCTTACCCAGCATATTTAAGTTTGGTCCGTTAATGACTATAATTTTCATAAGGCTACCTCCTTTTTAGTAGCTGCGAGTCCTTCACTTCCTGTCATTCTGAGGGAGCGAAGCGACCGAAGAATCTCATGGACATCCCCTTTGTTCTTGAAATTGCTTCGCTCATCACCCTCACCTTAATCCTCTCCCTTCAAGGGAGAGGAAATGTGCCTCGTAGCTAACATTTCTTCTGTGTATTGTTTCTTTGGCTCCAACTTAGCTAGTTTTGCTTTATACTGACAAGCGGTGCATTTTGTCCTGCCGTCTCTATCCAGCACCAAAAGCTTACCACACTCGGGGCAAGGCTGGGGAAGTGGTTTATAATTTGTGGCGAATTTACATTGGGGAAAATTGCTGCAGCCATAGAAAACTTGCCTTCTCTTATTGACCTTCTGCACCAATTCGCCACCACATCGAGGGCAGGGGATCCCGGTCTTGACCACGAAGGGCCGCGTCGTCTTACACTCTGGGTAGCCACTACAGGCGAGAAATTTGCCAAAACGTCCCATTTTTAGCACCATAGGTCGGCTGCAGTTAGGACATATTTCATCGGTTGGCTTACTCATATCAACCTTAGCTATAGCTAATCGAGCTTTAGACAGCATATCCTCGAAGGGAGAGTAAAAGTCTCTTAGGACATATATCCATTCCTGCTTACCTTGAGCTATTTCATCCAGCTGTTCTTCCATCTGTGCTGTGAAGCTAAAATCAACAATCTTGGGGAAATGCTGCTTCAAAATGCTATTTACAATCAGGCCCAGTTCGTGGGGATAGAATTTGCCGTCTGCTTTATACACGTAGTCTCTTTCCTGAATAATAGACAGGATGGGGGCGTAAGTGCTGGGACGACCAATACCCCTCTGCTCCAGTGCTTTAATCAAGGTCGCTTCGGTGTAGCGGGGCGGGGGTTGGGTGAAGTGCTGTTCAGGGAAGGTTCCCCAATAGCTTAAGCGGTCACCAACTTTCAGTTCAGGCAAGAAAACAAAACCTTCTTGCTCCTCTTCATCCTTAGTTTCGCTATAAACAGTGATGAAGCCAGGAAATTTAACCACAGAGCTAGCGGCTCTAAGTAGATAGCCTTGAGGTTGCTTCGCTTCTTGCTCGTAGCTAACATGGTTGGTTTGTATTTCCACACTCGTTGTGTCGTATAAGGTTGGTGACATCTGGCTGGCTACCATGCGCCTCCAGATAAGCGCATAGAGTTTTAACTGGGCTGGATTAAGAAATGGTCGAACTTGTTCTGGCTCACGGTAAATCTTGGTAGGGCGAATTGCCTCATGAGCTTCCTGTGCCCATTTTGCTTTCCGGGCAAAAACACGCGGCTTTGATGGAAGGAAATCCTCTCCGTATTTTTTAGCGATAAAGTCCCTCACTTCAGCTATAGCGGAGGCAGCCACACGAGTGGAGTCGGTGCGCATATAAGTAATAAGCCCCACCGAGCCTTCCTCGCCCAGGGGCAGGCCTTCGTAAAGCTGTTGAGCCACTGCCATAGTGTGCTTAGCGGTGAAGTGCAGTTTCCTCCAGGCTTCCTGCTGTAAAGTGCTGGTGATGAAAGGCGGAGCTGGCTGGCGAGCTATCTGTTTGGTTTGTATTGATTTAACGATATAATTAGCCTTTTCTAAATCGGCAGCAATCTTGTTTGCCTTATTTTCATCGCTGATATTTAGCTTAGTGCCATCGGCTGAGGCTACGAGTTTGGCTCTAAACTTGGCTTGCGGTTCTTCGAGTGGAGCTAATTCAACTTCGATAGTCCAATACTCTTTAGGATTAAAGTCCTGAATTTTCTGCTCACGGTCAGCAATCATTCTTACCGCCACCGATTGAACTCTGCCGGCTGAGAGGCCCCTCTGCACCTTCCGCCATAGCAGGGGGCTTAGTTTATAGCCAACGAGTCTATCGAGGATGCGCCTGGCTTGCTGGGCGTTAACTAAATTTATATCAATGGAGTGGGGGGTCTTGAATGCTTTTTTTACTGCCTCCTTGGTTATTTCGTGAAAGACAACGCGATGAATAGGCACTTTATCTTCATCTAATTTAGCTGCGGCAACAAGATGCCAGGAGATTGCCTCTCCCTCACGGTCAGGGTCGGTGGCTAGATAAATAGAGCTGGCTTTACTCGCTGCCTCTTTGATTTCTCGGATTACCTTTCTCTTTCTCTGTGGGATGACATATTTGGGGGTGAAGTCTTTATCTATATTTACTCCTAAGCTTTTCCGAGGCAAATCACGCACATGTCCCAATGATGCCTTGATGCTATAGCTACGCCCCAAAATCTTATTTAGCGTCCTCGCCTTGGCCGGAGATTCAACAATAACTAGTTTCTGTGCCATAACCTACCTCGTTTTAACTTCGTGAGCCAGCACATAATTCATATTGCCTACTTGTCTGGCTATTCCCTTCAATTCCAGCATGGCTAGCGTGCTGCTTACCTCTGGTATGGTTAAACCGCTACGACGGCAAATCTCATCTATATGGTTTGGCTCAGAAGTTAGTTGCTTTAGTATCACAGATTCAGTTTCATCCGCTGGCAGGAACTCCTTGATCTCCAGTTGCTGTGTTACCATGGTCAAGTTTAATTCCTCCAAAATGTCAGCAAAGTCGTGGACTAGCTTGGCTCCTTCCTGTATAAGGCGGTTGGTTCCCTTACTAGAGGGGGAAAGGATGCTGCCTGGGATGGCAAAAACCTCCCGGTTTTGCTCTACTGCCTGATGTGCTGTGATTAAAGCTCCGCTCCTTTCCCCGGCCTCCACCACTAATACCCCTAAGCTTAAACCACTCATAATCCGATTGCGGAGTGGAAAGTTCTCAGCCTTAGGTCTTATACCTAAAGGATATTCGCTTAGCAATGCCCCACTTTCCATAATAGCTTGGGCTAATTTAACGTTTTCAGCCGGGTAAACAATATCCAGTCCCGAGGCGAAGACGGCTACCGTTCTACCCCCAGCATCTAAAGTAGCCCGATGGGCTATGGAATCAATTCCTCTGGCTAATCCACTAACAATAGTAATTCTGCTTCTTGCCAGGTCAGCCACGATTTCTTCCGTTACTTGCCGCCCGTAGATGGTAGGGCGGCGGGTGCCAACTACAGCAAGGCAGGGTTCATCCTGGGATAAAAGATTGCCCCTGACATAGAGCACTGGCGGGTAATCATAGATTTGCTTCAATCTAGGAGGATAAGAAGGGTCTTCACAGGCAAGCACCTTTACCTTGTAGCGTTCCAGCTTTTCTATCTCAGCATCCAGGGAAATCTTAGGACGTAGCAGAAGCAAAGCATCTATACTTCGTGAGTCTAATCCGGCCTGCTTTAACTTGTTTTCCGGGGCTTTCCAGGCGTCTTGTAAACTGCCAAAGTGCTCTTTTAGCTGGGAAATCCTCACTCGGCCAATCCCAGGTATTTTGGAGAAGCCTACCCAATATTTCAGCTCGTTAGTGCTTACCATGGAACTCGAATGGATTGTAGCATAGACGGGGTAAGCAAGGAAGAATATGTACTCGTTCGTATGCTGGCTGACAGATGGATTCCCTCGTTGTCATTGCGAGGCACCAAAGGTGCCGAAGCAATCTTGAGAACAAGAGGGACTAACTATCGGATCGCTTCGCGGAGCTTATCCTGGTGAGCCGAAGCTATGAGTCCTGACGATAGGAAGGAACCGAAGAGGAGATTCTTCGGTCGCTTTTCTCCCTCAGAATGACAAGAAGCGAAGGGCCTCGCAATGACATAAAGAACAGAGAGTAGCGAGACTGACGTATTGCCTCTACCTAGAGATGATGGGCACACGCTGATTGCTGTGGCATGCTAGTCTATGTGACAGACTAAAAACAGCTTTACTTCATTTTTCGGCATAGGTGACAGTGAGAGTGACTTTTTCCCACTCAACGTAATCCCTGATATGGTTACCATTAGTTTGATTCATAAAGCTAGCTTCTATCTGCAAGTGGTCGCTGGCGCTGATTCTCTGTCCAATCTTGCTTACTAAATCTGTTACGTCTATAACTGTTGGCAGTTGCCATATATCTGGATGTAGTTCACTATACACTTCAGGGCTGAAATTGGGCAATTGACCCGGCTCATAGTGAACTGCGAATATATGTAACCCACCAAGCCCGGTGATTTTATGGAACGGCTCACCAACTGGATCTCTTTTCATGGTAAAAGTAAGCTTGGCATCTTTCACATCAGTGCCTCTCAAGCTGTAGAGGTCGAAGCTCCAGAAAGCGTGGTAGCCGATATTATTGGCGTCATCTCCGGCCATAGTCCTCGAGCTATCTTTATCTCCCTTACTGGATACTGCGCCGGTTTCGCTGGGCACGGGAGTGAAAGTTTCTGTCTTTTCAGTTAAAACCACACTAACTGATACATCGGCTGCATTTTGGCCGCCCTTGCCATCATCAACGATAACCGTAATGGTGAATCCTCCTTCTCTATCTGGTGCTATCCAGGTGACTGTGTTGCCTGCGCCGGTAACGCTGCCATCACTAGCTTTCCAGCTGTAGTTGAGAATATCGCCATCTGGGTCACTGGCAACACAAGTAATCGTTGCTTTGCCCTGGGGTGGAACTGTAACTGGGTCGGCGACTAAGCTAGAAATAACTGGATCCATATTCCGCACCACACTCATTGTTACAGTGGTCTGTGCGATACCACCTTTGCCATCTTTAACGATGACAGTAATAGTGTAATCTCCGTACTGCTCTGGAGCTACCCAAGAAACTGTAGGTCCAGTCCCGGTGAATTTGCCACCTGTGGTTGACCATTCATAGCTTATAGTATCACCATCGGCGTCTGACGCATTGCATTGAATCTCAATCATGTCTGAGGGATAAGCTTGCGTCTGAGCAGGTGTCAGACTTGAGATTTCTGGCGCTTGATTATCGCTTGGTGGTGGGGTTGGAGTTGGTGTTGGTGGCGTTGGTTCTGCACTTGGGCCACAGGCACTACATATTGTTATTGTAAGCAGTATAGCTAAAATTACCCCGAACCTTATTTTGAGTCTACTCATTCTATTTACCTTCCTTATTCGAGTAAGTTAGCTGAAATCAATTATATCTAAGATATATGTTCTATACAATGCTTCGGCATTTAGCATAAAAATTGAATGACTTTAGCATAGGCACTAGCTGAAGGATAGCTAAATTAGTTCTTAAAGCTTAAGTGGTTAGCTCCAGCGCTATTCTTGCCGCAGTAAGGCGGGCTACCGGCACACGGTAAGGCGAGCAACTCACATAGTCTAAGCCCACTTTATGGAAAAATTCTATGGACTTCGGGTCCCCTCCGTGTTCTCCACAAACGCCTATCTTTAGGTCAGGCTTGGTTTTCCTCCCCCTTTCCACTGCTATTTTTATAAGTTCACCAACCCCTTTTTCATCCAAGCTAATGAAAGGATCGAGCCTAAAAATTTCCTTCTCGAGATAAGCGGGCATAAAAGTTCCAGCATCGTCTCGACTAATCCCTAGGGCCATTTGAGTTAAATCGTTAGTGCCAAAGGAAAAGAAGTCAGCAAATTTAGCCAGCTCGTCGGCAATGAGAGCAGCCCTGGGAAGTTCGATCATTATTCCTACTTTATAGGCTAGACCTTCAGCTTCTTTCTCCCTTTTTACCTTCTCACAAGTATTAACTACGAGTTCCCTGAGAAACTTTAACTCCTCAACATGTGCTATAAGAGGTAGCATAATCTCAGGAAAGACCCTAACCCCCTTTTTACTCAACTCGCAGGCAGCCTCCATTATAGCTCTAACCTGTATTTGGTAGATTTCAGGGGAGGTAATGCCAAGACGACATCCGCGATGACCAAGCATAGGATTGGACTCGTGCAACTCTTCCACCCTGTCACGAAGCTTTTCAAAGGGAGTGCTTAAGTGCTGGGATAAAGCTTTGAGTTCATCCGCAGCGTAAGGTGGGGGAAGAAATTCATGAAGAGGAGGGTCTAAAAGGCGAATGGTGACAGGCAAGCTTTCCATTTGTGCAAAAATTTGCCCAAAATCTGCTCTTTGAATCCGCAGAAGCTCTTCCAAAGCTTTCTCTTTGGCTCTACCCTCTTCAGCAATTATTACTCTCCTAAAGTGATCTATTCTATCGGGTTGGAAAAACATGTGTTCTGTTCTACAAAGTCCCACACCGTCAGCTCCAAGCTCTCTCGCTAGCTTCGCATCTTGGGGAGTGTCAGCGTTTGCCATGACTTTTAGCCTCTTAGCCAAATCCGTCCAAACCAAGAGTTCTTCGAAATCGCGACCAGGCTTTGGGGCGATAACGGGGAGTTTCCCCGAGAGAACCTCCCCTTCGGTTCCATCCAAGGTAATGTAGTCCCCTTTTCTGAATATTCTATTCCCCACGATAAATTCCTCTCTCACATCACTAATGCTTATGCCACTTGCGCCCACGATACAAGTTTTCCCCATACCACGGGTCACCACCGCAGCGTGGGATGTTATTCCTCCCGTGGTGGTCAGTACCCCCACGGCAGCCCTTATTCCCGAGAAATCATCGGCTGAGGTTTTATTTCTAACTAGAATAAAATCATCACCGCCTTCGCGAGCGAGCTGAGCCAGCTCCTCTGGATCAAATATTATCTTCCCCGAAGCAACCCCTGGGGAGGCGGGAAGACCCGTAGCAATGACTTCCTTTTCCGCTGTAGGATCTAGAGTAGGATGCAATAGTTGCTCTATATCCTCTGGAGCGATATAACGGAGAGCCTCCTTTTTGCTAATTAATTTTTCCCTCGCCATATCAATAGCAATTTTGACACCTGCTTGAGCTGTCCTTTTCCCCGCCCTCGTTTGTAAGATCCATAATTTTCCATCCTGGATAGTAAATTCAATATCCTGTAAATCTTTAAAGTGTCGTTCCAGTCTCTGAGAAATATCAGAGAGCTCTTGGTAGCATTGAGGCATAATCTCTGCTAAAGCGCTTATAGGTTGGGGAGTTCTAATCCCTGCTACTATATCCTCGCCTTGAGCATTGCACATAAATTCTCCAAAAAGCTTCCTTTCCCCTGTTGACGGATCGCGAGAAAAAACAACTCCAGCACCACTTCTGTTTCCCATATTCCCAAAAACCATAGCTTGAATATTCGCTGCTGTCCCCCACTCTGAGGGAATAGCATTAGCCTCTCTATATGCTATGGCTCTGGGTGTATTCCAGGACTCGAAGACAGCCGAAATGGCTCCCCAAAGTTGCACATAAGGGTCGGAGGGACACTCTTTACCGCTAACTTCTTTTATTTCGCTTTTCATCCTTTCTATTAGATTCTTGAGGCCGTCAGTTGAGAGTTCAGTATCTAGTGTAAGGCCCTTCCTCTCCTTTTCATCCTCCAAGAGTTTCGCAAAAACCTCCCCTTGCATTCCCATCACTATTTTGCCATACATTTGGATAAATCTTCGGTAGCTGTCGTAGGCAAATCTTTTATTATTTGTATGTTTTGCTAAGCCACAAACGGTATTTTCATTTAAGCCTACGTTGAGTATGGTGTCCATCATACCTGGCATGGATACTCGGGCGCCCGAGCGCACAGAAAGAAGTAGGGGATTTCCTTCATCGCCAAATTTTGCCCCTATAACTTTTTCTATTTTGGCCAAATTCTCATCTACTTGATGTTCTAGTTCCTTGAGATGGCTCTTATTATTCTGAAAGTAAAGGTTACAGACCTCAGATGTAATGGTAAATCCGGGGGGAACTGGGATTCCCATCCTTGACATCTCGGCGAGATTAGCTCCCTTACCCCCTAAAATATCCTTTAGCTCTGCTTTTCCGTCCGCTATGCCACCACCAAAAAAGTAAACGTATTTCGTTTCCATTTTTTATCCCCTCTTTTCAGTCTTTGATTTTAGACACCTTGTATATTGTAACACTTGCTGCTGCCAGAGAAGAGCAAAGTCCGTTTAATGGCAAGTCCTACGGAAACCATCATCTAGGGACAGCGCATCTTTTCTCGCAGTCTTGGCAATATATCTTTTGTCGCTTTGTATCCTTGGGATATAGCTTCCTCAGCTTTGTGAAATCCAAACGTTCCAATACGGCTAACATCGGGATTTATGACTATATCTGCGGATTTTGATGCTAATCTAACTTTCTCATATTGCATGGCGTGAAATGACTGCATCAAGACCTCAAATATATTTGGAGTTTTGGGGTCTAGCTTTCCCCTGCCGGTATAAATTTTTGTCTTGGCAGTGTGAGAAAGCTCGTCAAAAATCTTAATCTTATCCCTGTTCTGACGTACCAAACTATCGATCTTCTTCTTCACCACTAATAAGCGTGTGCTCGCAAGGTGCTTAGTTGGCTTTGTCTTGTCTTTCTTTTCTTCTCGTCTGCCGCGCTCTGCTGTTTTCTGGCTAATGGCAAGCACATTTACTGCTATAACCACCCCGGCTCCCATATTTCGAACAACATCTACAGGCATAGGATTGACTATCCCCCCGTCAATTAAGAATCTGCCTCCCCATTTTAGCGGGCAGAACATCACCGGTATGGAGATACTTGCTCTTAATGCCTCCAGCACTGAGCCTTCCATGATGACAACTTCCTCCATGCTTTCAACATCAGCAGCCACAACAGCAAGTGGTATTTCTAAATCTTTGAACTTTACCTCTCCAGTGAGGCAACTCAAAAAAGATGTAACTGTTTGCCCTCGAACGAAGCCTTTTCCCACCAATATCAAATGCAGATCAACCAGCTGAGCCAGTTTTTTCCAATCTATTCCTAGTGCTATCTCTTCTAATATACTTGCCTTTCTCTCTTTGGCATAGCAAGCGCCTACCATTGCTCCGGCACTTGTGCCAGCTATCATATCAATAGGAATTGATTCCGCCTCCAGGGCTTTCAATACTCCAATGTGAGCTAAGCCACGAGCGGCACCACCACTTAAGGCTAAGCCAATTTTTGGTCTCTCACGCATTGAAATCCTCCTTAATCTTTGAGTGCATAATCTACAGCAGCTTTGGCATGTATTGCCGTAGTATCAAAAAGAGGGACTGGGCAATCTTCTTGTTTTACTAAAAGAGGCAATTCTGTGCAGCCTAAAATAATTCCCTGAGCGCCATTAGCAACAAGATTTTTCATAATTATTTTTAGCTGCTCTCTGGATGAGTCCTTTATCTCCCCTAGGCACAATTCCTTAAAAATTACGTTGTGGACTACCTGGCGGTCAGCTTCGTTGGGAATTAAAACATCGAGAGCATACTTCTCTTTTAGACGCCCCTTATAAAAATCCTCCCCCATAGTAAATGTAGAACCTAAAAGGCCAAGTTTCTTAAAACCGAACGAAATAATCTTCTCGGCGGTAACGTCAGCGATATGCAATAGGGGAATGTTTATATTTGCGGCCACATCATCTGCCATTTTGTGCATGGTATTAGTGCAAATTAGAACAAAATCTGCCCCGCCTCTTTCCACCCTTTTAGCCGCCTCTATCATTAAATTTGTCGCCTCATCCCATTTTCCCTTGCGTTGAAGTTCTCCAATATCTTCAAAATCAAAGCTATACATCACGATTTTTGCTGAATGAAGCCCACCCAATTTCTCTCTTACAACCTCATTTATTATTCGATAATACTCTGCCGTTGACTCCCAACTCATGCCCCCAATAAGCCCGATTGTTTTCATAACTGTTCTCCTTTGTCTCCTAACGGTATCTAACATTTTACGTGTTTACGAGGTGCTGAAGGCATTTGGATAAGCGAAGCGAACCGCAAACACGCTGTTATGTGCAGTCAAAATGATCATCGCATTTGTATGGCTTGTATCTATTTTCTTTTGCATAATCATTTATGACTTTCCAAGTTTTATTTATCAACTCACCAGTTTTCGCCATGATAAAAAAGGCAACTATGTTATCCGACAGGCATATAGGATCTCTTGTATTCATGCCTCTGCGAACCTTTTGTCCAATCTGCGCAAAGTAACTCTCTCGTTTTACTCTTGGGATATACTGATAGACCAAAATTAGTGAGTTAGAGTCCATGCGAGCGTATAAAGCACTTAACTCACTATACTTCAAGTACTTATGACCATTTCCACTTCGCATACTCTTAACTTCAAATCCATTGTCTGGGTCGATTACTACTACCGATCTATTAAGGATAGAAGAGTCAATGCTATCAAAATATTGTTCCCTTCCTGCATTTGAAAAATATTCATCCTCTTTATAGGGGTGGTATTCTATATTTTTGCTTGACATGAAAGAGCGAAGATTCTTTATATTCCTATTTGATTCCTTTATGCAGCCCTTTAGAAAATTGTCTAACTCTCTTCGTCTACTTCCATCATAGTCGGTCCGACTGCCGTGACCAGAGGGATCATGTTCTGTGAGCATTGGAATAAAAGTAAAGCACTTTAAGTTGTCTATTTTCTCAATCAAAGTAAGAACCAAGTCATACTTAAGAAAATCATTCTTATCACCGAAATACTGATTTTTCATTTCACCAAATTTCCTCTATTTTGATTAAGTCAAAATTGGCTGGCGGGCGCTCGCTGTAGGCGAGTCTTTTTCCACCTTGGCGGAGAGGGTGGGATTCGAACCCACGGTCGCCAGAGGCGACACGCGCTCTCCAGGCGCACCTGTTAGGCCACTCCAGCACCTCTCTCATGTACTTCATTTCATTTTCTTCTAATTCGTGTCTTCCGTGGTTCTATGATAATCAAGTTTCCCTCGAAGTCATCCTCAGATAGGTCGTTGAGTCTTTTTGTAGTTTTGGCATTTTATCCTGCTGCTTTGATCTCTTCGCTGGACAGGGTCTTAGCAGCATAGTCAAGGGCAGCTAATATATCCTCGTGAGTGATTTCGCACTCAGCCATAACCTCCGCGTAGGTCATTCCTCCAGCAAGTTTGCCAATAATAAGGTCTACTGGAACGCGTGTCCCGCTAATCACAGGCTTACCAAAACGAATTTTCTCATCCACGCTAATCCTCGGGGCTATTTCCATGGCGTTCCTCCTTTGATCATAATTCTTTATATCACTTTCTTCTCTAATTCAACTTGGCGGAGAGGGTGGGATTCGAACCCACGGTCGCCAGAGGCGACACGCGCTCTCCAGGCGCGCCTGATAGGCCACTCCAGCACCTCTCCAGCTATACGTTCTTTAGCTGCTATTTGGCTCCAGCTCCTTTATGATTTTCCTTACTTTTACTCTTAAGGCAGGAATATCTTGCTTCACTGTATGCCAAACGGCGTCTATGTCCACGCCAAAATAATCATGGATAAGCTTATCTCTCGTTCCCGCCATCTTCTTCCAAGGTATGTCTGGATATTTTTCCTTGAATTCTTGAGTTAACCTCTTAGTAGCCTCTCCCATTATTTCAATCTCTCTCATCACACCAGCTTGAATTAAATTTTTATCCATAAAATCCTTATATTTTACTTCTTTGGTGTATTCTTCGATTCGATATATAGCATCCAAAATATGCTTTAGATATACGTGATTGTCCTTCTTCACTCGTAAATCACCACCATTTCCTTCTTTATCCTGTCAACTAAATAGGGGCTTATGGATTTTTCGGTTAGCAAATCTACCTTTATACCTAACGCTTCGGATAGTTCCTGTTCTATTCCTACAATATCAAGAAGAGTTTTCCCTTCCGAAAATTCAACAATAATATCCATATCACTTTCTGGATTTGCTTCCTCTCTTGCATAAGATCCAAAAATACTTATTTTCTTTGCTCCATAGCTTGCAAGGATTGTAGCTACTTTTTTAAATATTATATTTGTTGTAATTTCGCCTTTGTTCATCTTTTCGCCTTCATTCCATATAACACCTTGGCGGAGAGGGTGGGATTCGAACCCACGAGGCAATTGCTGCCCACCGCTTTTCGAGAGCGGCACCATCAACCACTCGGTCACCTCTCCTTGCTTATAGTGGTAATTATACCATATAGTTCATACCCGCTATGTGCTTTATAGCTCGCCCTTTATATAGTATGATTGTCTCATGCCACTAAGCGCTAGGAGCTATAACCTTTGATTTGGTTTAAGTTTGTTCTATGTCTAGCCATCATCCTATTTGCGGGGACGAAGTTGGCTCGGTATGGGGATGCTATTGCCGAGAAAACAGGCTTAGGACGAATATGGATAGGGCTGGTGCTTCTTGCTGCTATTACCACCATGCCTGAGCTGGTCACTAGTATGAGCTCAGTTGCTTTAGTTAGGCCCCCTTCCCCTGATTTAGCTTTGGGTACTCTTTTCGGAAGTTGCTTGTTCAATCTCTCTATCCTGGCTTTGCTGGATATTCTGCACCGCTCTACCCCGGTCTTGACCGAAGCAAGTCTGAGACATACAGCATCGGCTGGCTGGGGGATATTGCTTATTGCTATTGCCGCTGGGGGTATCCTTGCTGGAGCAAGGTTTTCTGGATTGGCTCTGGGACGAATGGGCGTACCAAGCATTATTATTCTTGTGGTGTATTTGGTAGGTATGAGACAAATGTTCCTCTCTGAACGTGGCCACCAATCGGCCACAGCGAAAGCTGATTCTCTCCAATATAAGGAGATCCCGGCAAAGACAGCATATCTCAGATTTGCATTGGCCGCGGCAGCAATTATTGCCGCTGGAATATGGCTGTCATTCATTGGTAATAAGATTGCCGAGACTACTGGTTGGGGGGCCAGTTTTGTTGGCAGTTTATTCCTAGCTATCGCTACCTCGGCACCCGAGCTGGTAGTTGCTACAACTGCCCTGCGTATTGGAGCTATAGATATGGCAGTCGCCGATGTATTAGGCGCTAATATGCTTGATATCACCGTCATTTTCCCGGTTGACGTTTTTTATAGCAAGGGAGCTGTTCTCTCCTCGGTATCGAGTGGTCATCTTATCACCGCTGCCGTGGTAGTGGTGATGAACCTCCTGGTTATTGCTGGGCTGAAGTTTCGACAGAGGCGCAAGACTTTTATTGTCATTAGTTGGTATGCCCTGGCTTTAATCGGGCTTTATATTTTTGGCGCTTATGCCTTATTTACCTCAGGCACAAGCTTAGGGTAAACCCTTATTTAAATGATTACCCTTTTCTTGACTCAGCTTTCCACCGGGAATAATATACCAGTGATAATTACAGATGCCACCTCAGCGTTAGAAGAATCCCTAGGGAGAACCTATGATACATAAATCCCGCTACCTTATGTGGCTTATTTGGAAAAAGATTATTTACCGCCCGGTGTTATCGATCCTTCTCCTGCTAGTATTTGTCTACTTTGGTGCCACCTTCGCCGTTATGGCATATGAGAAGGTCGGGCTTGGCAGTGCCACAGCGCTGATCTTACCTGCTTTCTTTGGCGAATTAGGAATAGTGGAAAGCCCCTTCTTAGCAGTCCGGATTAGCATTGTGGCTGGACTGATAGCTAGCATTACCTTTCTAGCCATCATTACAGCTAAAATCACAAGCTTGCTTGTTGAATTCATTAGGAGAGGAGGAAGCATGGTGAAAAAGGTCAATTTTTCGGGTCACATTATAATCTGTGGCTGGAATTTCCAGGGAGCGCGAATCGTTAACCAGCTACTGTTGCCCAACCAGAAGCAATACCGCCACATCGTGGTTCTGGCCAATACAGAGCAACGACCGGTAAAGGATGAGCGTGTTGAGTTCATAAAAGGTGACCCCACTCAGGAAGAAAACCTGGTTCGAGCTGGGGTGATGAGAGCCGACAGCGTTATTGTACTCACCGACCTTTCCAAGAGTGCTAATGAGGCTGATGCTGAAGCTCTTATGGTGGTGCTGGCAGTGGAATCTCTAAACCGAAAAGTCCATACCTGTGTACAGCTCCTTAACTCCGCTAACCGTATGCATTTAGAGCGCGCCCATGCTGACGAGATTATTTGTCTCGATCAGCTTGGAGGGAACCTTGTTGTGGCTTCAGCCTTAAATCACGGCGTTTCGCGCGTAGTGGCGGAGTTATTAACCTTCAATATAGGTAGTGAGTTCTACCGTTACGATGGTCACTTATCAGATGCACTGGTGGGGAAGGAGTTTGCTGAGGTGGTGCAGGTACTGACACAGCGACGCATGATTCTCCTGGCTGTGGAGACCAATTACTCGGAAGAACTGCGATTGCAACTAAGCGCTGATATCCTGTATAAGTTGCCAGAAGAGGAACGGGTGATGGTGGTTAATCCGCAGTCCCAGTACAAAATTCGCCAGGGCGATGCTCTCTTTGTAATTGCAGAATCAGAGCCGACCAACCTCTGAAAGCTACGGTGTGGCGATGTAGCAGCAGTAGTAGTAATAATGAGCCTTCTGGTTATTGCTGGACTCAGGTTTCGGCAGAGGCACAAGACTTTCATCATCATTAGTTGGTATGCCCTGGCTTTAATCGGGCTTTATATTTTTGGCGCCTATGCCTTATTCACTTCAAACATAGGCTTACGGTAAGCCCTTTAGTTGTGTCTCTTGGCGCGATGTTGTGTGAAGTTTTAGCAATGCTAGGTCATCCAAAAGTGTTGTCAAGACTCGTTAGAAATGTCCTCCTCTTTAACTCATTAGAAATGTCCTCTGGTGACCTCATACAGGTAATGCCTGGATGGTGCGTTGAGCTTGAATGCTATATCTTCTCCAGGGATGATTCGCAGGAGGAATGTATTTCTTTCTCAGTCCAGGGATCTGTTGGTTTTGACGAGGGATTGAAGGC